>Ga0099822_1001593_pt1 | contig 26869 bp, 15 predicted proteins | sample CowpeawhiteBW_FD_76839 | JGI IMG/M metagenome (GOLD analysis project Ga0099822, IMG submission 76839) | Root nodule microbial communities of legume samples collected from California USA - Cow pea white BW | ecosystem: Host-associated > Plants > Roots > Nodule | place: USA: California | collected... | reverse complement strand
TTTATTTTTTTATTCTGTTTTGGATTTGTATTAGAATTTGAAATTTTTTTCTTTTTTTCATTTTTGTTTTTTGATATTTTTCAATTTTTATTTTTTTATTTTTTTTTTTTTTATTTTTTTTTTTTTTTTTTTTTTTTTTTTTTTTTTTTTATATATCTGACGAGGGACTGTATTTTTTTCTACAAAACTTAGATTAGTGTTTAATCATTTGGTGGATAATAGATTAATTGGAGCATAATTCACAGTTAGCTTTTTTGAAAAAAAGATTATTCAAGTTTAGGAAAAAAAAAAGACTTACTATCAAGTTGAGAAGAAAAATAATTTTTTTAATTGTTTTTATTAATGATTAATCTCAAAATAAATTTTGCAAGTTTGTGAAAAAGTTTAGACTTGTGAAGGAGAAAGAGACTTGAGATTTTAAGATATTACAAGTCTACTAACGAGTTTATTCTTTTGACAATTATAACTAGATTTTATTATTTTATCTCATTCGTTTATACTTATCTTTGGTACTGATTTATATATTGTAATTTTTTATTTCATATAAAAATATATAGATATGTAAACTAGAAAATTTGAATCAGGTTACTCAAAAATCCAAAAATAAAAAAGAATTGAGACTTTAATTGCATCATAAAAAGGAACTACAAATAAATTTATAAAAATTGATAGGAAAAATGAATTAAAAAATATAGGTGGGTCAACAATGTAAAGATTAAATGGATTAGCCTTATCATCCTTGAAAAGTAAATGTTAAATCAAATTAATTATGATAATTTAATAAATAATTTTGCATCAAAAGAAGTTCAAAAAATAAATTTTAAATAAAAGACTTCAGTTTTTAAGTTTGCTTTAAACGTTCCAAACTCTTGAGTCGTCCCTACCTCATGCATAGAGTTCTTGACATGCATATATTATCAACAACGTGGTCTTGCCTTCTGTCAACCATTTTTGCATTGGTGTCTATTTTCGTATTGTTCTCAATCTGGGATATTGAAAATCCCGGTTGTTAGTTGTCTTGTTGATCGTTGAGATGGTTGAATGACTCATAATTAAAAGTGGTTTACTCAAAATAGTATTACTTTAATTTTTATAATTTTTTAAATTATTATAGAAAAAATATGCCACGTACATAGTAAATTCAATAAAACTATAATTTGAATTTTAAAAAATTGTAGATTAAGTTTTGAATAACAATTCAATTGATCTAATAGTTGTAATTGCTATGAGACGGAAACAACATCCAAAATGTCTACTTCCAACCATGAAATATCCTCAAATACTTCTAATTAAGGTCATGTTAAGTGTTATTATGGACTTTGACATCTAAATTGTTGAACATATCAAAGTCCATTAATCATTTATCATCATGAAAACTTATTAAACATTTCATACTTAAACGAATAAATGAAAATTTGGATTAGATTTTTTCAACCAAAAAGTTGTTGAACCAATTATGCAATTATAACTAATAACTATTTTCAAGGAATAATTAATATATGTACAAATATAAAGCACGTAGAAGGGTAAGTTAGTGTAAAAAAAACCATCTTACACAATTAAAGCATACTAATTACTAAAAACATTATTAATACAAGAGAATACATATATACATACAAACAATTGACATTAACTCAATCATCCGAATACATGTCAATGACGTCGGACCCAGTGTAAGTGTGCACCTATGCTGGTTGCCAAGCTCTACAGAGTTTGACCTCAAGGGGTTATCACCCAACCACAACCACACATAAGGTAAGTCGCATTCGCACCTAGGACCAAAATGATCTAGTGACTAGGACCTCCTACGACTCTCACCAAATAATCTATTATGCTATACTTGAGTGTGAATAGTTATTAGAGTTCAGGATACCTTCTTCTTGGACATCCTCTCGTCAAGGCATACATTCACAATACCACCACAAGAAATTTCCCCTTGAAATTCCTTAAACATCATTATCATTATACATGCTCACTGTAAGACTCAAGAAATTTAAATAATTAAATAAATAATTATTTAATAAATGCGGGTAGTAGAAGCCTTTATGAGATTTAATGTTGATTGTTGTAATGTGGAAAAGTACTAGCTCAAGTGGTTGAGAGTACTTGATTGTGTGAAAGGACTTGGGTTTGAGTCTTTTGTATGCCAATTGTATGTTGTGTAAATGGTGCATTTTTTATATTATGATATATATTGAATGGGAGTAGTGATAATGAAATTCTAAAATTATAGGAATTATCATAAAACATGTCTTGGTTGAATTGGTTGAGTACTTGCTTTGGGATTGAGTGGTTGTGTGTTCAAATCTTGTGAAGAATGAAATTGACTTCTTTATTTTTTTTGCTAATATAATTGTAGTCTGAATGTAAAAGGGTGGGTAAACCCTAGAGACTATGGGCAGCCAAGAGAATGGGAAAAACAACCCATAATGGGCTATGAAAGGCAATTATAGACAATTAAAAAGCCTTTTTTCGTTTTTTTTTTTGCCATTAACCAAATGAGGACCATATAAAAGGGGAAAATAAGGTAATTATGAGGGTTTTTGAAGTTTGAAACCTAGAGAGTGGTGAGGAGCACGAAATTAGGTGAAAAGAGAGTTAGAGGGAATCAAGAGAGCTGAGTTGGGAGAGCTCTAAGGGTAGCCAATTTGGGGCAAGAAGAACTATCAACCTTATCTTCTTTTAAGCAGAGAAAACCAGGTTAGGGGAGTTCTTTTGCATGTCTTTATGATTGTGAATTTTCGTGTACTCTGAAATGCATGTATGATTGTGTTTGATCATGAATTTGTGCTCTACATGGTATGGTTCAGAGGTGTAATTTTTTTGATGTTGTATGAGCAATCTTTTATGAGTTGTATGAAAATAGTGGAGTTTTTTGTACTATGTGTGGGTTTTGGTTCAATCTCGAATTTTGATGGTTAATTTAGGGTCTAAATCATGTTCAAAATGCTTGTGCTTTGTGGTGAATTGCGTGAAATGATGGAATGTGTTTTGGGTATGAAATTTTGGTGTCCGCATGCCTGAACATGGGAAATGTCTACTATTCTCGCTCAAGCAAGCAAGACTCGCCTAGACGTAGATAACATAAGCGCGAGACTGGTTGTACTCGAGTATCTTGCTCAGGCGAGCATATCTCGCCTAAGCGAGACCTCGTAAGTGCTGTGTGGTTATGCTTGAGCACCTCACTCAGGTGGAGAGTCCTATTTTGGGCGACAGAGCATCTCGCTCAGGCGAGAGTTTCTCACTTAAGCGAGAAATCGTGAAAAGTCTTGTGGCTTTGCTTAACTCACTGCCTAGGCGAGAGATTTGGTTTTAGGCGAAGGGCGATCTCGCCCAAGGGAGAAGAGGCTCGCTTAAGCGAGGCTTCGCAATGAGCCACTATAGCACAGTCGCTCAGACGAGAAAGATTAGCTTAAGCAAGACGGGCCTGGTCGCTTGAGTTAAGGCTTCTAGCCCAAGCGAGTTTAGTGTAGTTTGTGTGCATTGTTTGTGCACATTGATGCGAACGTGGATTGAGAGATGCTGAGCCATGAGTGGGTAGGTTCATGGATGGTAGTTAACACGTGATGGGATGAACGAGTAGGTTCATACCCAGTTACTCTCATGAGTGGGTAGGTTCGTATGTTCCGTGCTCACACTTGAGAGATGCTGTGTGCGGGGAGGTACGTAGCTGGTGGATCACGTGTGTTGAACTATGGGCAGGCAGGTTCGTAGAGTAGGACTACGAGCGAGAAGGTTCGTAGAGACAAGACCACGAGCGGGCAAGTTTGTGTGAGCATCATAAATCCTGAGTTCATGGCTAACTTGGTTGTATGAATTGAAGGCTGAAAAGCCTTGGGGGTATTAAGGATTTTGGCCAAGGTCTAATTTTAATAATATAATTGGGTGTATTTATATTATTCAATTGATGTGTTTTCTTTTATTTTTGAGCTCACCCTTTCTGTTTGTGATTAGCGATGATCGTGTAATTCTTTACTCGAGAGCAAATGATAATACAGGTGATAATGCTGATGCTTAAGACAAAGAGATGGGCTAGCTTGGGATTTGAACTAGGAATTTAATTATGTTTATTGTTATTTTTATTGGATTTTGGAAAGTGTAATAACTTTATTACTTTTACTAAATAGCTTGTGGCATGTTGAAAAATATTTTAAATTTTCTCGCGTTTGGGAAAAATACGACTATGTTGTTTGGTTTCTATGTCTTATTTATTTATTTTAATTAAGTAATTTTCACTAGGGATGTTACATTCACACAACAACTTCACCTTAAACTCATAACAATTCATAGTCATAACATAAATAAGTCCATCACAACATTTTCGCATCAATTACTAACATTCAAAAACAACCAAACAGTAGATATAGGCAAAATAAGACTTCTAGCACTCAACGCCAGATCATTTGCAAAAGCTAGTGCTTAGCGCTAGAGTCTAGCGCTCAACACCCTGGAGCCAAAATGCTCCCAAACCTGTAGTGATCACTAGCGCTTAGCACCACTTGAATGCCGCTCAGTGCCAAAAATGTGCAAAAAGTGGCGTTTAGCAGTGAGAACTGCCGCTCAACACCATATCAAATGACATCATATGCACTTTTGTGAATTTGGGGATTTTAGACAAGTTTCATTATCCAAATTGATACTCTTCTCTTATGGTGTTGGTTCAAAATGGTTTTAAAGCACTAGAGCTAGTACCAATTTGATCAAGGACTCAAAATTCTAATTTCTCCCAATCATAACTAAATCAAACAACAACATTTCACCATTTATCAAACAATCAAAAATACCAAAATCATACATACCAACAAGTTTCACCATACAACTCAATTTCCTCACCAAATCACGATCAAATACATGCATTGAAAAATATCAAAACCTATCAAATTCACGCATACAAATAATAACTAGCTTTCTTTACCTAACCAAGTATCTCAATAGATCCAAAAAAACACCATGAACACCAAAACACTTCTAACTCCACATATGCTCTATCTACATATAGAAACATCACAAGAACGATCATGACATACCTTCTGATCATTGATCAGCATAGATTCATATAAAAGACTAAAAAGACATATACAAGTGGGGAAAACCTCACATGCAATATAAAACAAAAGAAAACCAAGAAAAAAAGTTGAAACTTAACTTATGCGAACAGAGAAACTAATCGTCCAAATTGAAGAGCTCGCTGTGAAAATCACTCTTACAGTCTTAGATCTTCAATCAAACAAACAAAGAACGTGAACTCTTAGAGAAAAGTCAGAGAACTCTCGAAAAGTGATTTCTAAAGAAATTGTATGTTTTAAAATAATAAAACTTGTTTATAATAAAACTATTTATATTAAAACCTTTTAGTATTAAAATATTCAATTCTTATTATTTTTAAATTACTGTCACTCTAAAATGTTACTCTTTAAAATTTTACATTATATGTTTCTAATTCAATTATATTTAATTTTTTTCTTATTACGTAAGATTTTTAATTCATATTTAAATTTGTATCTGTTTTTCTTTAAAATATGAGTTGTATTTTAGTTTTTGTCTGTCTAAACCAATCATTGAAATAAATAATTGATTTTGACATCCCTAAGTTATCTAAAAAAAACATAATATTACTATGAAAATAAATATTAAAAATCAATACTTATAACCATTTTTTATATATGATTTAACTTTTTCGTTATTATTCGATTTAAAACTTTTAAATTATTTTTAGATTCCTAACATTATTTATATAATAAAATATATGAAAAGGTGAGCCGGTGACAATAAATAATATAAATCGATACTCCTTATAATACGGAAAGAAAAATGTATGCGAATAAAGAGGGTGTTAGCTGAAGATGGTGACAATAAATAATATAGATCAATACTCTTTATAGTAAGGAACGAAAAATCGAAAATATTACTCTTGTGTCTCTTTCTTTAGCCTCATGATGTAGATATACCTTTTAACAAAAATAAAATAATAAATAATCATTTTTGTCATTGCGTATACCTAATAGCTTGAACATCATACATTAGAGCCTATGATATTCCAAACTTGATTTGAGTTTAAAACCAGAGACCACATGTATTCCTAATAATTAGACTATGCTTCAGATTGTTCTTAGTGTAATCTTAAAACTTATATTGAAAAAAAACTTTTTTAAATAATTAGGTATCAATAATAAAAAATTATTTAATAAAATACATTTTGAACCTGATATTGTATTAATAATAACTAGTATATGACAAAATTTAAACAGAACATGATATATTTTAATGGCATTATTATTGATTAAGATTGAAATTTTAGCTATAGGTGATGAAAGTAGTATTTTGCTTTTAGTTTGGGGCAAGGGCAATAATTAAGGGTGGTAATTATTTGAGCATGTACTAACAATGCTTGGGACTTTAAAGATAAGTTATAAGATACATTGAAGCAAAGACCAACAACTACATTTATAAGCGTAAAACAAAGAAACCTAAGATGTAGTTGAGATAGTTTAAGTAGTATGACACAAAAATATGGTTGCAAATCAAACCTAAAAAGCCATGGAAGAAAACACAAGACAACCAAAGTCACCAACCAAGGGTAACATTGTCATTCCACAGCCTCTAGCCTTTTCTTAAACAGTCTCTACATTTTCCAGCCTCATCAAAAGAACCACCTTAACATAAACCCCTCATGTTCTTTTCTCTTTTTGGTCTAAGCAACCACCACCATGGCAGCACCAATCTTTAACACTCCCTTCTTCACACTCTTTGTTTTTTTCTCTCTCCAACTTTATCTCTCTTTCTCGTCCTCTCCCTCCATCCATGACCTTCTCCGTTCCAAAGGACTACCCCCTGGTCTCTTGCCAGAAGAGGTAAAGTCCTACACTTTCTCCCAAAATGGGCACTTGGAAGTGTTCCTAGACGCACCTTGCCTGACCAAGTACGAGAACAGAGTCCTCTTTGAGCAAGTTGTCACTGCCAACCTTACCTACGGTAGCCTCATAGGAGTTGAAGGTCTCCAACAAGAAGAACTCTTTGTCTGGCTCCCTGTCAAGGACATAATCGTAAATGACCCTTCTTCAGGGTTGATACTCTTTGACATTGGCCTTGCCCACAAACAACTCTCTCTCTCCCTCTTTGAAGATCCACCTCACTGCAAGCCCGAAGGTAAACTCAATTACTCTCAATTGGGTCACCCTCTTTTTTTTTTTTTTTCTAACTGAGATCTACCACTACCCTTTTGAAACTAAACTCCATACACAAGATATGCACAATCTTGCTTCACTCTACATGCAATTGAGTTATTTGATCGTATCAATATACTGTTTAGTCCTTCTGATTCTACCTTTTTTTTTTTTTTTTACCATTTTTGGGAGTGAGTGAGAGACTGAAATTTCCTTTGGCCTTTTGTGTTGATTGAGGTTTATGTTATTCTTGTCTGATAAGCAGCTGTTCTCACAGATACACTCACAGTTTCACAAACTGAATACTTTCCGAGGTACAATAGTATTTAGTTTTTTTATAAGAAACAAATTTTGTTTCTCTAATAGTATTCTGATACAGTACTACGGTAAAATTCAGGAACTAAACTAACTTTTCTTTCGGTAGTTAAGAAACTACTGTAGTAGTTTAAATAGAATTTGTTTTATTATTTAGGAGAAAGCTGGTTTTTTGAAGGATTAATTTGAAGATTTGTTGTTAATTTTTTAGTGGCTTTCGACTTTCATTTGCTTTCTCTGGGTTTGTCTCTGGTGTCTTCACATCCCGATGACCACACTAACATCAAAAAAAGAGTCTCAGACAAGAACATCCTATTCAACCTTTTTCCATTTCACATGCCACAGACAAAAACAATTAAGAGGAACTTTCCTATGTTTAAAGAGAGAAAAAAAAAGTACAATATTCTACACTATATGTCAGTTTCCTGAGCCTCCTGCATCATCACAGTAACATTTTTAGGCCGGATATGCAGTGCAAGTTCAATGGGTGGGGTTAATTACCGATTTAATTATTTAATTATTTCATTATCTTATCCGTTTTGTTGTTTCTTGTTGGGGTTTTTTTTTGTCATTATTTTTAAATTTGCATGCATTTCCAAGGGCTTAAAAAGATTGATTTTTGTTTTGTTTATATGCAAAATTGGTGGTTGAGGCTGCCTGTATGGTTGTGCAGGTGGGTTGAGGAATCATGTGAGGAAGGAAAAAGGTTTGGAGGTCCTGAGGTAGAAAAAGATGCCACCCTGTGTTTCAGGCATCACTTGTTGTCTTTTTCTATGTCATGTTTATATAATTTTAGCCTTGCAATGCAACTATAGTTAATGAGTAGGTGCTTAGGTTGAGCATGTAAAAATGTGAAGAGAGAGAAAGAGAAAAAAAAAACTAAGGAATCTGATGTCGTAATCAAATTTACAAGTTGTAATTTTTCTTCTAACTTTTGTGCATTATATTCACCTGTTTTTGCTATGTTGTTCTGTTTTGAGATAAAAAAGAAGAAGAAGATATGATAAGTTTCAAAGCAAAGGATCTAATCTAGGTTTATGAATCGGCAAAGCAATGACTAAGAAACTTGCCAACGAGAATGGGTAGAAAAAGTTATTTGGAATATGTTAATTGTCCCCTTCGTTTTTGCCTTTCTGGCACATTCATATCACAACTGGGTTTTCTTGTTCTTACTTTTTGTTTGTTTAGGGAATAACAGATTGGAAGAATTGATTATGATTCTTTGAAAGAAATATATTCTTCGTCTCTCAAAACATTTCGAATTGTTAAATGTATTGCAATCCATATAAAAAGTTAATATTCTTTTCATTTATATTTTAATATAAAATGTGATTTTAGTCATGACAAGATTTCAAACACCATATTTTTTACAATATGAAAACTAAGATCGTTAAACTTTTGTAAGGATTGAAGTTAAGTTAACTTAAAGGCATAATTTGTATTAAAAAAAGTAAGGCCAAAAATTAACTTAAGCATATTTATATTAAAATATTTTCTAGTTCTAAAGATTTTGAACCAAACTTGCAGTTTATTGTTTGGATTGCACTCTTGAATTTTGTATGTCCGGAGAATCTTCAACTTTGAGATACCTAAAAGGAGAAAAGTTTCTTTGAAAAGGGGTTGGGTGATCTAGTGTTGATGTTGCATTGAAATCCCCTTATAATATTTAACATTTGTTATGTCTAAAATTGTGATAAAAAAAACAAGGTGATATATCAAATTGAAAAAATATTAATTTCTTTTCAATGTAGAAATCATTTTAAAATACCAACTAAAATATTTTTAAAAATATAATTAATTTGGGTCTTTGAAGTCAAAAATCAGCATAAAGCAATTTGATTGCTTTGCTGGATGCACCATGAGTTATTGAATTGTAACGGCACACACTTACAATTTCTTCCATAATAAGTGCTTTTATTTGGAGTTTAGCTTTTCTGTTCGGTGTAAAGTTAACCACTTTGATTATTATTATTATTATTATTTAGATAGAGTTTGCCAGATTGGAATTTGGAAATTAGGTCTGTGGGGGGCAAAAAAGTAAAATAGGAGAAATATGAAACTCTAAAAGTAAGTTGGTATCATTAAGCTTAATTATTAGTTTGAATTTCAATGTTTATGATACAATTTTTATTTAAAAGATAGATTATTAAAAAGATTACTTGTATAAATCGTTATTAATTTCAACTTCTAAATAATGTAAAAGTTTTGGAGAATCAAAAATAAGTTTTTGATGGAGAACTAACATGTACGACAATTTTATAATTCTTTTTTTTTGTCTGTTCCACATATTACATTGATGTTCAAACTTTAAATTTATATAATAATACTAGTGTTCAATGTTTTTTTGTTGCAATTTATATTTAAAAGGAGCTTTAAATAATATTAAAATTTTAGATTATTTTAATAAGTCAATTTAGAAGATTGACATTCTCTATGAGAATAAAAATGAAGGTTATAGACAAGATTACATATTTGAAAAAAAAAATGTACATACAAAGAAAAAAAACCACATTTGAAAAAACAAAAAGAGTCAACTTTATTATATAGTATGTGGAATCACATCCTATAATGTTAATTTATGATACTATAGTATTGTATGAGATCTACAAATGAATGGTGGAATTACTTTGTTACCTTTATCATACTACAATATTGTATTGTTATGGTGTTATTTGGCTTTAGGATCAAAATTATTATAACAAGTGAAAACATATGTATTTGTGTTATCTTTATTATGATAATAAAAATTAATAAATCATAATTATAAAATAAATATAAATAGTTTTAATAATTTTATTATAAATAATTATTTTAATTTTAAAAAGAAACAATTATTTAAAAGATAAAATTTTAAAAGAATTGTACACCAAAAAAATCTCATTTATATAATAGTATAGATATTATAATCATATTATGTTGTCTTAATAGTAAAATTACCTATTGCAAAGCCAAATATTAAACAAAAGTATTACAATATTTGATGTATGAATTGTTTGGAAACAAAAATCATTAATCTAAGATGAAAAAAATGAAGAACAAGAGAGAAAATGCTTTAGTTTTAAATTCTCGATGGATTTTTTCACTTAATCAAGGATAATTGTGTATTCATTTGATTTAATTCGGTCATTGTATACTCTTTTTAATTTTAAATATATTTTCACACTCAAAATCAATTTAATAAGTGAAGATATTTATCAAGAATAAAAAGCTAATAACATTGACGATTTTGTTCAAAGAATTAACAAAATATGAAGACAAATGAAGAATATTTCGTGGAATTGAACTGAATAATGCATGGTGAAACATATTAGAAACTTACACATCACAAGACAAATGAAATAAATCCCCAAAGTCTGGATTGAATACCCAAACTTAGCCTAGAGAGTGTGACGAAACTTGAGAAAAAAAAAAGGTGAATGATGAATTTATGCGTGTCTCTCTGAACTCCTCTAACTCTGTTTTTCGTCTTATGTAGAGTTCGCAATCCTGCCTAAACAAACTAACTATACTGGTTTACAATTACTCAGAAAATACAAACAGAAAATGCCTAAAAACTAACTACACCAGTTACTAGACTTCTTGCATTTTTGTAAGTCCAGTTGACTCTGTTTGGAAGAATTTCAATGGTCACTTCTGCATGAAGCATATGTATCTAAGTGCCTTAAACATTCTCCATTAACTTGCACTCTCATTGGAGTTGCAAACAACGGCGGACCATCACTATGCCTAAGGGGTATGGCTCCCCAAAATTTTTAAAATTTTTATAATTAGTATATATTTTTTTAAAATTTAAATTTTTTATATATTTGATATTCTAAAAAATATTTATACATTTATATCTATATATAAAAGAAAAGTCTTCTATTTATTATCCACATTTATTTTTTAATTTTATCTTTTAAATATTTTTAAATTAAAATAATTATTTTTAATATTATGTGATTATTTGTTTAATTTAACATTTTTTTATTTAGCTATTTTTTTAAAATTAATATTATAAATAAAAATTAATTATAATAAAATTATAAAAATTATTATATTTAATTTTATAATAATAATAATAATTTTATTATTTTTTATTGTCATAAAAAAGTAAATACAATATTTTTATTAGTTTATATAAAAGTTTTGGGATTATTCTATGGATCCCTATTTTCCTCAAGTTCTTTTAAATCTCAATTTGATTCCAATTCTTGAAAAAATGATGCAATTTGGTCTTTTCTTGTTAAATCTCTTGTATTGGATCAAGGTTTTTTCATCAAATTTGACGTAATGAGTAAGGATGATTTGCTTTATTGGTGTAGTGAACATAATCCTAGTGTCAATTTTAATAAAAAATCTGAGCTTCATTTCAAGAAGTTTAACGAAAAAAAAAAACTAAATTGCATCAATTTTTAAAGAATCGGGACTAAATTGAGACTAAAAAATAACTAGAGGACCAACTTTAATATTTTTGAACGAAAAAAAGGTCAAAAGAGTAATTCAACTAAAATTTTGACACCTTCACAATATTGGTTGAAGATCTGCCACTGGCTGCAAAAATAAAAACTCAAACTTCAATCAACATTTCAGTATCTGAAATAGTTCTTTGTGGTCATATTCTAAATTTGCTAGAATGGATGTTGTTGGAAATATTTTAATATAATTAAAATAATATATAATTAAAATATTATCCTACAATTACTAATATTTTTATGAACTTTTAATTTTATGGTTTAATGTTATTTATGGTTAACAACTATATTTTTTTATTACAGATTAATATTTGTTGATTTATATATACTTTTTAGTGTTATTATTGCTCTAATAATAATTATTGTATTATTCATATTTTTATTATTAATAGTATTTGATTAATCATTTTCTAACATTCTTAAAGAGATTTTTTTTTTAATTTTACATTATTCATCTTTATTCATTTGTAAAATTAAAGACAATATAAAACAGATAACTCAAAACACATTTTATGAACTAATGTGTTTGTTATAATTATAATTAAATCAGTCTCAACTAAGCCTAAAAATGTATGTATGTAATTGTTTTTATTTTTATTGGTAAGAATAAATGAAATTATGGATAAATGAAATTATGACTCACTGAATTATTATTTTTTATGTCTAAAACTAATATTTTTTCTATTATATTAGTTTATGCTTTAACATCTTCTACTCTTATAATTGATATCATGTATATATTTGAAGTGTTTTGTATGAAAAAAAATTATGAAATAATTTGTCATATTAAAACTACTATTGTGTTATTGGAAACACTTGAACTAAATTATGCATTTGCAAGGAAAAAACTGTTTATCTTGATATTTATATGAAAAAAATAATTGATTAAAATTAATTAGTTTAACTAAAATCATGCTTATGATCATGTATGTGTTGGAAAAAAAAATCATATAAAAAATTGAGATGGTCAAGTAAAATTAAACTTGTATTATAGAAATTATATTTTTTAAAAGGAGTTTTTCATGTTTCTGAAATTAGAAACTTTTTTTATGCTCAACAAGGTTATGAAGTGGTTTTTGAGTGCAATAGGATTATTATTTCTAGACATGTATTTTGGTTGATAAATGATATATTTGTGGTGGTTTGTTAAGTACTTTTATCTTGTAATAAAATCTTTAGTAGTTTTTCTTTGTTTATTATAAATGTTAAATTATGATATATGACATGCTATTATTACAATTGTGGAGAAGTTTGGTTAGAGATCATTCAAATTATAAAATTTAGAGGTACAAAATTAATTAAAAAGGGAAGTGATGAATATATCTCTTTAGAAATGAGAATACATGTCTATATAAATGAGTGTTTTGTGTGAAACTCATGGTATTCTTCATTAAGTAACATCTTCATATAGTGTATGGGGTTAATCTAATGGTGTAGCAAAAGAAAGAAAAGGAAATGCTTTTGTTTGATATGGCAAATATTGTGCTTCAAGTTCTAGCTTGCCTAACATTATATAAATGGAACTTTATACTCTGCTTGCCATTTTTTTAACATAAAAGGTTGTGATAAAACTTCTTATGAGTTATGAAAGAAAAAAAGAACCAAATTTAAAATATTTAAAAGTGTGGAGGTGTCTTGCAATGGTTAATATACCTGTTAATAAAAATAAATAAAAATTTCTTGGTTATATATTCTAAAATGAGTAAAAATATACCTCTAGTATTATTTTGTCATCTAGTGATAATGTTCTTTGTGTTTCTTCTAGTTATGGCAATATGTCCAACTTTCTTGAGATGTTTGAAAGATATATTAATGTAAATTGGATATTGATTTTGGTGAAAAATTCAACTAGTGGTTATGGTTATATTTTAACCTGGATGGAGGTGCACTATCATGGAAATATGTTAAAATGTTGTGGTTCTATCATGATTTACTATGCAAGCATAAATTATTCCTATTTTCAATGCATTGTGACAGTCATATTATCATATTAAAATTTTCTACTAAAAAATGTCAATGAAAATTTGACATATGAGAATGAGAGACAAATTTAGTAGAAACTTAATTACTCATGATATTATCTTTCTTGACTTTGTTAGGTCAGAAAGAAATATTGCATATCTACTTATCAAAAGGCTGATGCATCAACAAGTATTTGAGTCATCGAGGGGAATGAGAATCAAGCCTATAAATTAGTTGCAACAATGGACACCCATCTCCATATGAATGGCAATCCCATGGAATGGAGTTCAATGGGTAACAACAAAGTTGTTGTTGACTAAAGTACACAAACTAATTTGATTAAATTTTATGCCTCATTCCTATGACGAGATGTACTATAAATTGTGGCAATAATTAGGTTGAGGTATATGCATTATTATGCTTATATATATTTTTTAAAATACCTCATAATAAACCCAATGACAATTATTGTAGGGGTGTGAGTCACAAACCACCCTTTGAGGATTTACCTAGTGAGTGTGATGGTGGGATCGCCATTGTGAGACATGGGCAAGTCTTTAATTGATACTCATGAAACAAGGTATATGCACAAGGTCATAATGTGCAACCACTTATTAGAACCTAAAATGCACACTGACATTGTATGTGTTATTTACTAAAACTTGGTCACAGGAGATGTAACTCAAGACAAAAAATCTCTGCATTTTCTTTGGTGGAAGTTTATAAGCATTAGGTGTAAGGCTTAAACCCGGAAGGTTCCTTAGTTTGAACTACAATATTTTGTTTTAAAAGATAATATCTTTTCTTTTCTTTTCTTTTTTAAATTATGTGGGGATTGTTGGAAATATTTTAATATAATTTAAAAAATATATAATTAAAATATTATCCTACGGTTACTAATATTTTTATGGACTTTTAATTTTATGGGTTAATGTTATTTATGGTTAACAACTATATTTTTTTATTATATATTAATATTGGTTGATTTATATATATTTTTTAGTGTTATTATTGTTCTAATAATTATTATTATTATATTATTCATATTTTTATTATTAATAGTATTTGATTAATCATTTTCTAGTAGGTGCTTCCTCTACATTGAATCAGCTTTGCACGAGTCCATTTTCATGTCCTTGAAGGCCTCAAAGTCTTAAATCTCCAACTAGAACCCTAAATATAAAAGTCAAGCATGAGGTCAAACTTCAACATTTAAGTGTTTTTCCAAGATGGTTCACAATTCTTTTAAACTGTAGAAAGGGAGGATTTTTCTTGTAAAGCTCTTGGAAAGCTAGGGAAAAAGAACCCTTTCTGTAAGGCTTGTAAGAAGCAAGAAAGGTGGTTGCTCTAGTGATGAGCAATGGTTGGTAACCTATGTGCAAAAGTTATTGTGGAAATATTGATCCTGGTGTTAAGTTCACTTATCGATTGTGTTATTTGCATTATTAACCATGATATTAATTTGTTATGTGAAATGGTACTCTCATGAGTGGTTAGGTGAGATAACTTGTACGTTGCACGATGTTTTGAGACACTATGATTATTTGTGGTTGGGTGAGAGGTTGTATTTTATTATTGATGTATGCTTGTGATTATAATGTTTGCTCTTCTTCCATTAGCTTACCCTTGCATGTCCAAGGTTGTGGTTTTCAACTAAGATGATCGTATGACCGATGTTATACGGGAGTAGAGTGACATTGCAAATGATGTTCATTTGGATGCACAATAGTGAGGAACTTGGAGACTGCATTGCGAAGACTGCTTTCAATGATTTTTTTTAATGTTTTTTTTAGGAAGAATTTTATTTTTAGAAGTAATGTATATGTTATATGATTATGAAGTTTATTTTTTTTAGAGTTAAACAAAACCTAAATAATCCCCCTAATGAAGTATAGGGAAAATGACTTGGGATTGAATCCAAGGAAATGGTGCGTATCAAGTATAGCTTGCGTAATTTAATCTTGCTAAAAAGAAAATAAAACAAAACAAAAGGGGGGAAACTAAAATGAAAAATAAAGAAAATAAGATTTATTAGTTAAAAACTAAACTAAATGTATGAGTGAAACTATGCCATGAATGCATGAATGCAATGCTAAATGCAGAATGTGAGATAGAATCTAAAGGGAATGATGAATTAGACTAAAATGGAATGAAGGTGAACCAAATTTGAAATGTGAATGCACCTGCAAAATTTTGGAACCGTGGCAGTAGTGAATTTCTAATGATAATGCTTAAACATTCCATATAACCAACCACAAAACATAATGCAAAGTGGACATGGTTTAAAGGCTTGAGATGTAATCCAAATGATGCAAGCAAGTTAAGAACATCAGAACATAATGTAAAGTTCAAGCTCAACCACTTCAGAATGGGATTTAGAACATGTGTAATGTCCAATTATGCATGAAATGAGGCTACTACAGTACTCCCAAAATAAAGAAGATATATGCAGGGGCACCATGAATGATTAACTGAAATTAAAATGGAGGCATGCATAAAACTATATGGCTATAGAGTTCAAAATATGGTTGAAGTTAATAATAAAAACTGACACCAACATCTTCCAACCCCCTTCACGCAGCTTCACTTGTATTCCTTCGAACCCAATGGTCTTCACCTACCTCCGCCCCTGTTCAGAGATGAATCCAATCGCACCATTTGTAGTCCCTGTTGCGGCATCAGAACATCAATGCTACCTAGCCCTCAGAACACCTATCCCACCTTAGCCCTCCACTGATGATTTCTCTAGGATTCAATTGCAAGGTCAAGGGCTGGTCAAATGGTCTTCTTGCAATTCTTAAAAGATCAATAACAATTAAAAATTCAGTAAGGGAAGGACCACTTGACAAACTGTGTTTTTATTTTCTATCTTCCTAAAGAAACAAAAATTCGTAAGAACATGCTACTAAAAACAACTCTTTAAATGAAAATTCATAAAACTCTAAGCTTTATACTAAGGTAAAAATATATCCTAATTCTAGAAATTTATTAATTCAAAACAACTAAAAAGAGGAATTTAAAAATGAAAAACAAGTAAAACTGAAGTGCTAGCAGTTTGCTTTTTTTTATTTGGCAAGTTCATTTTGATGAAATAAAGGATAGTTTTTTTGTGCAAAATTTATTTTAGTAGCATCCTGACAATGTGGTACATTTGGTATTGGGGAGTGTGTTTGTTTTACTTTTGTTGTGCATCATTTGTTTACGTAATTGAATGGGTTCAGATTGATGGTTTGTTTTTTCAGAAAGAATTGTGGATTTCTTGACAATTACCAATTCCATTATTGTTTTTGGTTTTTTTGGGTTTGTGTTTGCTACGGAAAATTTTAAAATTCACGAATTCCAATTTTTCACCAATCTTAGCACCAAGCTAGTTAGTCGCGGCAAACCACCAAACTTGACTAACTCCAAAACCCACAACCTTAAAACTTTTATGCACCATAAATTGTACAACAACCATTTGGGGACATTTGGACTACATCCCAACCCCCAAAACTAAAAAACTCAAGGTAGGTTAGGCCAAAGCATGAAAATTAGTCTATGAGGTGCTGGTTGGCGGAAGCAATGGGGGTTAGGCACGAAAGCTACCTAGGATGACACTAAAGTGTCTCGGTTTGGTGGTTTGAATAGTGGGACAGAGGTGTTTGGTGGTTCTCTTAAGAGTTGGGCCAACTCTAGAGAAGGGTAGCTAGAGGAGACCACATGAGATTCTCTAGCCTTGACTTATGAGACAAGTATGATGGCACAAAAATATTTTAGCAGCATAACATTACAATCTCAAAGTGAAAATACAAGAGGAGAGACACATCTATTTATAGGTTAAGGATTCTCCAAAGTTTCATGACACAAAATCCTAAAAATCCCATCTTGGCCACCCAAAGGTACAAGGGTACAAGTCTACAAATCCTCTCCATTGAGGGAGAGACATATGGCCACTAACATGTAGGAATTCTCTCCATTCGTAGTGTGACATGTGACCACTACTTTAGAAAAAACCTCTCCACTAGGAACATGATACATGGCCACTAGCTATGGAAAATCCTCTCCATTAAGAGTTTGTCACATGGCCTTCACCTTTAGGGTGGGACGTCTTCCACCTTGGCGGACAAGTTAGGTTAATAACCTTAATCACACATGGTTCAAACATATTAGGCACAAATCACTTGGGTTAACTATATATGTTGACTTTTGTTGACACAAGCTGACTAAAAACCTTACACTACATGGCCCATAATACAAGGCCTTAAAAGGAAATCCTACAGTACTTGACCCTTAATACAAGGTCAACAAATTCCTACACTACTAAAGATGCTCCATGATGGTCCAAGAGAATAAGAGCTTTGTTTCATCTTACATAGAGGACTCTAGCTCTTCTTGAATATACTTGGCCATGCTTCTTGTGATTGGTCCCATAAGTAGGGGTTTGCCATCACTTCACAAGAAAGATCATCCTCTTACTCTCTTCTAGTCAATAAAAAAGGATGAGTTTGATGTGGTTTCTAATGGTCTAAAGTGCTTTAGATGATCTCATGTACTTCAACAATATAAGGTACTTTGTAATCTGATATGCTAGAAACGCACACAGTTACTTTTTCTCTTTATGAAAAAAAAAATTAGCTTACTTTCTTCAAGTTATGTTAATAAAATTTTTTCTATGATGATGAATATATATATATATATATATATATATATATATATTCTTTTCTATATAATATGGTTTATTAATTTAAAGTATTTATTTTATTAAACAGATTCTCTAAGAGATAAAGTAGTTATAAGGGATTTATAAACTGAATTAGATTTCACAAATATTATACTAAACTGTTTCTTTAGTTAATATTCTCTTCGAAGATAACTGAATTTTGGGGCTAAGAGATTCACTATAAATAAGTAAGTTAGGATAGTGGTGGTAAGACACTCAAATCTATAGTTGTTTAGTGATTTATAGAGCATAACGTGAACAATTTTCTTAAAGAGAACAATGAGTATTTTTGAGACATTTATGAAGAGGAACATGTAGGAAGAGACATGGAGTTTAAAATAAAGGTTAACCTTGTGTTTGGATGACACATTTCAACAATTCTAAGAAATTGAAATGCATTGTATTTGAAATTCTTGCAATTGAATTTCCTTCATTTTTTAAATAATATGTTTGGATATAGTAATCGAAATACCTTGCATTTCAATGTCTTGTTTGGATAAAATTATTGAATTTCTCATATGAGATAAAATTTCATTTTAATAATATTTATTTTGATATATAAATTTTGAAATTAAATTTAACAAATATAATTTTCAATTTAAAATATTTAAATTCGGTCAAATTAAGGTCTTCGACTCCGCCCGACCCATTTATATCGTCGAGCTTGTCTAGTTAGTCAGGCTAGTCCAACCCGACCCGTTAAGGTCATCGGGCCAGTCAGGCCCGTTAGGATTGTCGGGTCGGTCGAGCCCGTTAGGATCGTTGGGCAGATCAAGCCCGTTTGAATCATCGGGTTGGTCAGGCCCATTTGGGTCGTTAGGCCGGTCAGGCCCGTCTGAGTCGTCGGGTCGGTCAAACCTATTTGGGTTTTTGGGCCGGTCGGGCACGTTAAGGTCATTGACCCAGCCTGACCTGTATGTGTAGTTGGGCCCCTTAGTCCATATGGGTCATCGGGCCCGCCAACCCGTCTTGGTTGTCGGGCTCGCCTGGTTCGTGTATGTCGTCGGTCTGGCCCGACGCGTCTCAGTCATCTGCGTTGTCTGAGCCAAATTGATACCTATAATCTTGAACAATGAGGAATTTCACAAATTGAGGAATTTCAATTTCCTTCCTTTTTAAGTGAATTTCAAATTCTACTATTTTAGTGATTTGAAATACCTTCTTAAAATTACTCAATTTCAATTCCCTTCTAGTTTCTTCATTCAAACAAGTCATTTTACTTATAAGAAATTCAAATTCTTTAAATAAATGAATTACCCTCTTAAATTGCCTCATCCAAACACACCCTAAAGTATTAGTCTAAACATTTGAATAAGAAATTAGAAATTCGTTAAATAAGAAATTCTTGCTTTTGTGTGTTGTACTAAAATGTGATTATAAAGGAAGCTAGATCATGAATTCTTTTGAGTTTTGTGTCTAGTTGTTATTTAATGTTCAAAATGTGTTCTTGGTGGTGAAGGTTTTGAAAGTTTTGATTTATAAATAATTAATCTAAAGTTGAAAATTTTCTTGTTAAATGGTGGTTGTTAGGGAGCTCCAACTTTAAATAATTAACTATATACGAATTACAATGTTCTAAACAAATATAATAACAAAAATATAAATTAAATAGGACCAGTGTGTAATTAGATATATATTAAATGAAATAAATAAACATGACTAGTGCATAATTGAAAATAAATTAAATAAAATAAATAAAAAAGACCCGTGCATAACTGGAGATAAATTAAATAAAATAAATAAACAAAACCAATGTATAACTAAAGATAAATTAAAAAAAAATAAATAAGATTAGTGCATAGCTGGGGATAAATTAAATAAAATAAATAAACAGAACCAGTATATAACTAAAGATAAATTAAACAAAATAAACAAGATCGATGCATGGTGCATAAATAGAGGTAAATTAAATAAAATAAATAAACATGATTAGTGCATAATTAGAGATAAATTAAATAAAAGAAATAAACAGAACCAGTACATAACTGAATATAGACTAAATAATATAAATATAAGAGGATAGTAAATGAAAATAAGTTAACCGGAAGTAAATAAAATAATATATGATTCAAAATAAATAAAAGATCAATATAACACACATGAGTTTTCAATATTAATATAAAAAGAACTTAACATCATTCTCCCTTACCTTATTGATCGAATGGCACACTAGTAATATTTTAAGAGGATTAAGATCTCTTCGAATTTTTTGCTTTAAACTTTCTCGCTCTTCTCTCTATATTTTCTCTATCTCTTTCTTCTTCCTTCTTTCTCTCTCACCTTTCTAACTTTTATCTTTTTTTCACACTCTCTCCCCATTTCACCTATATTTATAAGCCAAAGTGCAAGGTGTTCAGCCAAGATTTTGTTCTTTTCTATAGTTTGTTGAAAAGAAAAGCTCTTGTAATCACGATGCATATAAAATTTTTTATGAAACTAAATTCTATGCTACTAATTCATATATACAACTAATCATTTTTGTTTCTGATAATTTATGGGACTCTACAACTATGATTTTCACACTTATTAACATCAGTTTACGACAATTTAAATTATATTAGTAGTTTATTGGAGTTTGATGATAATTGTTGATATAAATTTTAATTGGTATAAGTTGGTCTCCGAAATTTGAAATTGAAATATATATTGTTGAATTGGGTTTAGTATGCAATTTTTGTTTTGATAATAAACGAACACAATATATGAAATCTTTTTCCTGAAAAAGCGTCGGTCATGAGAGGGTTAAGCCCAAACTTCCTATATCATAGATTAAAAATTACATTATTTAATTGGATAGCAATGGTCTAACCTATGTTAGTAGAAATATTATCTTAAAAATAAAATAAATACAACGGCTAAATCAACGCACAACAATGTATAGTATAGTGCTATTATGAATTTTATATGTAGTGAGAGCATAACTAAGGTATAAACCACACAATTAATAATATTTTTTCAAAAATACATACAAATCTAAGGTAAGACTTAACCCACACAATAACAATGTTTTTTTGAATAAAAGCTATAGCGAGGATTGAGTCCATACAAGCAAAAATATATTTAAAAAAAAAGGAAAAAAGTTAAGCGAGGACTCTGTTAACCCTTGCTTCACTGTATTACTCACCCTGATACAAGGGTGGGTGCCTCTCTCACACTAATCTAAAACATGAGTTTTTCACCTTTTACTAGCTTTTCATAAGGATGATTTTTTATACTTTTCTTTGTTATAATTTTTTAGGATTTTACATTCATCTCCATTATAACTTTAATAAAAATGATACTTACTTCCCTTACTTTAATTAAAAATATTATCTCAATAAAACTTAAATAAAATTATGAAAATTAAAAAATATATAAATAAAATTTTAAAAATAATTTTTATAAATAAAATAAGGGAAATATGTAACGTCCCATTTAAGTAATAACATAATTAAATGAAACATTACGATGAATAATAAAAAGACAAAGTCATGGAGTATAAACGCTACTCCTTACCGTTATCCAAGAATACTTGGAAGGAAAACTAAGACACACTACGATGTCAAAACAAGACAGAGAAAGAAGTTTAAGGGTATTAAAATAAGTGCTCCAAGAGCAGGGGAATACATGGGCTACAACCCTAAAAGAGGACTCAGAAAAGGCGGGGTCCGACCCAAGATAAGCTATGCAGAAGAATATCCATCATCCTGATGACCACAATGAGCTCTCGCATATGCTCCCATCACTAAATTGATGATCATCACAAAAGGAGAAAATCACACATAGAACATACAAACAAGCAGAAATGGTAAGCTAGAGTAGAAAAATGATTTATCATACCATTGCATACATCTTTAGAGTGTCAGGATGCAATCCTTACTTGAATCCTTACTAAATTATATAATGAGGCACCACCGTGAACTTCGTGGAATTACGTCCTAAGCATGAGGCACCACCATGAGCTCCCACTAATAGGGGTCATCGAATTACGTCCTGACCAATGAGGCACCACCATGAGATTTCACCTAGAGGTTCATAGAATTACGTCCTAAACCACACGTCCTAAACTACACTAAAATCATGTTTCTCCAACCAACATATAGTCATTATACATACCAATTCCGTACCAACATTTATAACCAACCATCTCAATCATGTTCCATGCCAAGATCATACCAAACTCATCAATCCAGCCCATACAATCAGAGATTACATGCTTATTCGCATACTTCTTACTTTAAATAGAGCAAACCAGTCAATCATACAATAATTAACAATTATGTGAGAAAATAGTGCGGTCTGCGTCAGGTCTCGCTCAAGCTAAGAGTCCTCGCTCAGGCGAGAGGAGTGGTCTCGCTCAAGTTGCAAGCTCTCGCTTAGGTGAGACCGCGAACAGAGGCCCTGGGAGGCCATCTCGACTGAGCGAGATGGTTCGTCGCTCAAAAGTTTAGTTTCCCGCCTAGCGAGTGCTTGAGCAAAAACCCCTGCGTGAGCTTCTGCTACTCTCGCCTAGGCGAGACGAGCTCGCTTGGGAAAAAGTAGCAGTTCTCACTTACTGTTCCACATCTGCAAGTCAAAGATTAATCCAAACGACAAACAATGCACACATCCCATCATGAACACCACACAAGCACCAGAAATGCAAAATAGAACCAAAAAATAGGCAAAATAAATCTAAAACACGAAACCCTAACTTCCCTTACCTGGAAAATGCTAACCCACGACACCGACACTTAAGCTAACTAGCACCACAGTTCTGGTAACAGATTCAGAGTTGGAAAATAGCAGAAACAGATTTAGAACAATCCACTATGGTGAACCCTCACTTGGAAACACGAAAAATAAGCTAGGAATGGAAGAATATGAGCGGAAAACAACTTACGTGGAGCCGAAATGGTTTAGCTAACTTGAGTACGAGTGAGCTCCAAACCCTAGCAGAGTATTGTTTGAGAGAAAATGAGAGGAGTGAGGTGGTTGTTTTCTAAAAAGTGTAGAGGATGAGATGGTTAGGACAGTTTAAGGTCTTGGACACCCTATGGGTCAATATTAGGTCCAACTAATTAGGGTTGACCTTTAAAAATAAGAACAAAAATAAAGGGGGCCTTACAAAATGTGTATCATGAAAACATTGAAAACATGATAAAAGTAGATGTGATTTATTAAAAATGAATTTATTTAAGAATTATAAAAGATATAAATATTATTTTACTAAAATTACAAAGGAGATAAATGTTTATTTGAAAATTATAGTGGATATGAGTGTTAGTTAGAATAATTTATAATAAAAAATGTTGTTTATATATAAATTTAATTTCATCTTTTTTTGAATTAAATTAGTTATTATAACTTCTCACTAACAAATAAAATATATTTGAGAAATTGATTAATTATATTAGCTATAAGCATAATTTTGTTTCCTTTTTTATTTTTATGTACTTTTTTATTGGTTAATTATTTCGGTTTCTGAAACTTGTTAATTTTGTATCATGTACAGAGAAGAGGAGATGTGCATATTTCACGCGCCTACGCATTTTAATTCAATAATTCATTATTCATTAAAATTTTCTTATTTCTTTAATATTAATATTTAAGAAACAACTAATAATTTATAGACTAAATGCAGTGATTTATTAATAGCTCAATTAACCTACTATAATTCTTTTAATTCAGTTTGTTAACCAAGACAGACTATAGAGTTTATTTTCTTTCTTATCACTGAGTGGAGTGAAATTGAATTCAAGGTTACTTTGATTTTCTTTCTTCTAACGAGGAAGGTGGTGATAACATGCAAAGGTAGATTTGTCCTATCATTATTATTTGTTTGTTTGTGAAAAGCCCTCTTCCTGTGTCTTTTTCCAATAATTGAGGTAAAGGAAAGTTCCTAAAACACCAAGTTAAAATCCTGTAGTGTGAATATATAATTGAATTAATTGGATTTGTGTAAGCCGCTCCTAGTATGTCGTATATGATGTCTTTTGTGTTATGTTTTCTCATTATAAGAACTTTGGTATGCATTGGCATGAAGGTAGACTCAATCTTCTAGAAGAATTAATCCTAAACCTAAACTGTTATCATTTAAAACTAAAAGTAATTCATTAATTATTTTTTTATTTTTAGATGTTATTTTAGTCTTGAGGGGATTAGAATGTGTTCAGAGAATGTTTCATATTTAGTGTTTTTTTGTGAACTTTTTTTTTAATTTGTAAAAGTTCAATTTTTTGCAAATTTTACTATATATTTATAAGATTTTACAGAAAAGTTCAATTTTTTGCAAATTTTTCTATATATTTATAAAATTTTACAGAACATTCATAAGAGTTTATAGAATATAAAAATTTGTAGTATTAATATTTTATAAATTTTTATTTTTTAACACATGTATAAATTAATTTCAGTTTATAAAAAGAGTTTATGTTAACATTTAATTTAAAAAGTTTTTATGAAGAAATTTGGCTTAAAATATATTATTAAAGAAAATAGAATATGGAAAAAGAAAAAATTTTATTATTGATTTCGAATTCTAAAATGAGTCTTAAGTTATATATATATATATATATATATATATATATATATATATATATATAAAGTTGGATTCCTTTCTGGTCTTTGCAAGACTCAAGTAAAGAGTTTGCCTTCAATTCTGACTTTGGATTTGAATTGGTGAAATAATGAAAGAAAAAGTGATAAACAAAATGGGTGAAAAAAAAAAGTGGGCGTTGAACAGTTCCTCATATAAAATAAGCATGAGTTACCAGTGGATAAAAAGTATGGATTAGATTGTCGTCACTAACCTAATGTGAGTAAACATGTCAACTAAATTAGTTCATCAGGGGTGTGACTTACCTATTTTTAGTAATTATTTCAAATCAATTTTTGAATTCCCATTAAAAAATTTTAAAAATACTTTTTCATTTCTTTTTTAATGAATTGTTAATCAAAATTTTATTTCATAATTTTGTTAAATGAATTATTTTACTGAATATTGACTAAATCTATATATAGTAAATTAACTATTAAATTTGGTAAAAAAAAAAATCAACGATACATATAACGTATTTAATTGTATTTGTCAAGGTGAAGAATGAATTCACTTTAATTAATCTAACTTAATAAAAATACGTATCATTTTTTTGAATTTTTTGTTATATTATTGGGAAAATATATTTTTAATCAATGGAGTTTGACATTAATTTAGAAATGATGCTTGGTCAAAACTTAGTCACTATTTGATCTATGTACTTTTACAATTATTGTTTTTATCCCTATCTCTGGACGACATTAAAGACAACAAACCACATGTCACGTGTTATTTAATTTGTTTATCAAATAAAAAAGGCTTAAATACCTTCTTGGTCCTCATTTTTGTAGTGTTTGTTGTGGATGGTCCTCATTTTGACATAATGTTTAAAATGGTCCTCATTCTCGCAATTCGTATTTTATTTGGTCCTTTTCTGTAACGTCGTTTAAATCATTAACGGAGCATTGTACAAGTGGCACGGTTTGTATTAGGGTGTGTTATGTGTACATATGGCTAATTAACGTTAATTTTTCAATTTAGGGGAAATTTTTTCATCTTCGTCTTTCTTGAGCTCGGATTTGCAGAGGAAGTAGCTAATACTTGTCATTTCATCATTGGATTGCAGTTGCGCTCTTCATTTCAATTCTCTAGTTAATCATCATCAACGAGATAAGTGGGTTTAGGGTTTCATACCAATTTGCTTCAGGAGATCCATCTACGAAGAAATATATCAATCCATCATCTTTCCCGTCAATGGTGAAGTCTTATGGAAAAGAACTCCCTACCCTGACGTCCATCCACCACATAAGAGGATCTTACCAGGAAGAGCTAAGAAAAAAAGAAGGTTGGAAGAGTGGGAGTTGAGAAAGGATAACACACAAATCAGCAAAGGAGGTCATAGAAAAAAATGTAGCATATGCCGTTAGATTGAAAATAACAGGAACAATTCCCAGATAAGCAGATAAGCCTGTGGATGAGCAGACTGCAATACCTGCTGAGACTGCACCAAATACCCAAACTGTTGAGAATGCACCAACTGCTGAAACTCAAACAACTCAACCACCAAGGAATGAAGTGGAGAGTCAAGCAGCACCACTACCAACACTAGAAGAACCATCTCAGCAGGTTAGGATGAAATTATAGATTAGGAGGAGGCCATGATAGCAGCTACAAACGTCTTAGTTATTTTTTGGAATTTCTAATGTAGAATTCATTATTGATGTACTGCATTTTGACTTTCCTTAAACTTCGTTCAATTTCACTTTTGCCAAACATTGAT
>Ga0099822_1001587_pt1 | contig 26902 bp, 10 predicted proteins | sample CowpeawhiteBW_FD_76839 | JGI IMG/M metagenome (GOLD analysis project Ga0099822, IMG submission 76839) | Root nodule microbial communities of legume samples collected from California USA - Cow pea white BW | ecosystem: Host-associated > Plants > Roots > Nodule | place: USA: California | collected... | reverse complement strand
CGCGAATCATAAAAATGGTTGTTGTTTCGAAGGACGAAACAACTTGTACCTCTGTTTCTTTGTAGGTTTATTTTGGGAGTCTCAAGTTCATTGTTGTTTTTCTTTTTTTTTTTTTGAGTTTCAAGCTTCAGATTTATTCTTTTTTTTGGTAATTTTTAATTTTTTTTCTAGCTGTTCTTTGAAATTTTTTAAATTTTTAACGTGTTTTTGTCAAAATTTTGTTGTAGATTCGGTCATAGTTTTGTTTTATTAATTTGATTTAACCCGATCAACCCACCCGAATAAATTCGTTCGAATAAATCCATATTCTTATTAACTCGACGTGTTAACCGGTCAGAATTAATATTAAAATTTAAAATATCGGTTACGTCGGATGGGGCAAGTTGGACCCGGATCCGATCCAACCCGATCCTTGCTCACCCCTAATATGAAGAATAAACATAAATATTTGTGTGATAGATTCGGCCACCAGAGCTTTCGAAGGAGCTCTAGTACCGTCTCAGAATAAAAGTTTCATTGATTCCATCATATCTTTCCGTTTACATAAAAGGCTACCATATATGTAAAAGGATGAAGAAAATCATCCATTAGACACGTGTAATAACAAATTGTACAAAGAAAAAAGACAAAATCATAATAACTTGTAGTAAACATGATCAAGATTAATTATTTGGTAATACCATTCATTTTTAAACTCAGGGACCAAAATATATCAAAATTTGAACAATAACAACTTACAATTCACTACAAGTTTAAGGACTAAAAATGCATTTAACCATGTTTCTTTTATGGTTAATGCTTTTGCACTTATCACTGTATTTGTCTCTTACCTCTATACGTACAATAATTTAATTCTTTTCATGTTTTAATTCAAATTATAACTATATTTATAAACCAGTAACTTAATATAAGTAGGGCGATGATATTTTGATATCATAATTTATTTTACATCTATTTGATTTTACTCCCCGTTATTCTTTATTTTGTCTTTTTAAAAACACAAAACTTAACATTTATTGAAACTATTTTACCTTTATAAAATTTGTCAAATAGTGTTAAAAGAACTTTTTTTTCATATAATTATGGCCACACATTATCTTTTCTTAAACTTCTACATTTATTCTTTTAATATAATTATATAATTTATATTATTTTACCCAACATATTGTTTTTAAAAATATGTCGATTTTAGTAATTTGTAAATAAATCCACCACTCTTGTAAATTTTCCTTAATAGAGCCATTATTTAAAGTCCAACCAACCAACATTCATTTCGTTATTTGCGACCCAAGACCGACCAAGCACGCAGGAGCATGACTTAGGCAAGGGACACATAGCTGACATGTTATTTATTCCGTACGTAACACATGTCTAAGGTAGTTAAACCTTTCAACTACCTAGTAATCTAAGACGCGGTTCAACGCCTTGGACACACACCGGTAAATTGCGTCGGAAACGGACACCACAGACACCTTCAACTTAGATTTAATCACATTGGGCAGTATGCTATTGCTGAAACCGTTCTGAAGATCGCGGTATCTATCCCACAGCATCACTCCCCCGTAGTTGGGGGCTTGCTTCACGTACGGAAGCACCTGGGTGTTGAGATCCGCCGGCGAAATGTAACCGTTGCCGGCGCTGGGCGCTGCCGGCAGGCCCACGAAGAGCGAGTTGTTGGAGGCGACCAAGCTCACCCACCTGTCCCAGGAGCTCAAGAGGGCGGGGATGCCACTGACGACGGAGCAACTAGGGTTGTTGTAGAACTGAACGAAGATGTAGTCGAAGAGTTCGGTGGCGATGGCTTTGCCGAGATAGTAGATTGGGTCTGTAGGGCACTGAGGGGCTGCGGACAAGTAAAAGTAACGCCCCGTCGTTTGTCGGAAGTAGTCGAGTTCCCTGGCGAGGTTGTCCCAGTAATCCTCCGTCCTTTCGATGTCGAAGTCGACGCCGTCGAGCGTCACGCTTCCCAGTGGACCGTATTGGCCGCTGAGGAAGTTGGTGTAGAGGTAGTTGGCCACCTCCTTTGCATCCTCCGGCGAGCTTAGTGAGTAGTTCGGACTGTCTCCTCCGATTGAAAGGAGCACTTTGATGCCTAGCCCCTGTAACCAATACACAAACATAAACAATGAATTATACCAGATTGAAAGGACCACTCTGATGACTACTTTTTTCACTTGCTATTTTTGTAATATGTTTGCAAGATATGTTACAAAGTCAAAATTTTGTGAACTCTACCTGGCAGTATTTTATTTCGGTCTCTAGTTCAGTGCAGTGTTTGACGGCACCATTGTCGCAGTGACCGGCGAAGTTCCAAGCTGGGGTTCTCCCTGCACCGAACTGGGTGAGGAAAGCGAGGAGCACAATCTCATAGTTACCCGTGTTACATGCGGTTGTCAAATCGCCTTCGTTAAGGTTTTGTCCCCAGTACACGGCAATGCCACCATTGTCAGCGCGTGAGGAAGAGAAAGTGGAAAGGGTTAAGAGAAATGTGATGATAAAAGCTAGTCTCTGAGACGCCATTGCTTTCTGTTATGGCTTTCTTGTTTGAGTGTATGAGAAACAGAACCAACCTAGCTATTTATAGTGCCAATACCTTGTCCAAACAAATGGTATCAATGATGAAGTACTTTTTGCCTCTATCACGTTTCTCCTACGAGAAAAAGCATTATTCAACCATAAAATATAAAATATGAAAAATGATATTTTAAATATTAAATTTTGACAACTTTTTTTATAATTTTAGGTTTTGCTAAGTGGTTTTTTATTTTTTTATCTTTTTTATTTTTAATCTTTCAAAATCACTTAAAAGATGACACATCATGTTATGAGAGAGAATTGTCAAAATTTAGTAGTCAAAGTATTATGTTAAAATATAATTAGTAAAGCTTTTCATTTTGGTTCAAATGTGTCATTATTTACTTAGAACATCATACTTTTGTTCTGTTATAATTACCTTAAAGCATTAATGCAGCAATTCGTATTTTGTTTTGTTTTGTTGTGTTTGTAGTCTACTTCTTTCGGTGATCCCCGAATCTAGGAAGTTTTTAGTTTTTTAATTCTTAAAATTCTTATAATTTTTACAACGTTTTTGGTGAAGTGAATATAGTTTAGTTTATAGCTTACAAGCTTATTTTACTAGAGTTTAATATAAGAAATTTAAACTTTCTGTTTCACTAAAAGAATTATTAAATAAGTATTAATTTCAGAGATAAAAATAATTAATAATTATAGTAATTAATTAAAATATTAATTTATAAACTAAAAATTATTAATATTTAAAACCGTATCTATTTATTATGAATAAAATATTATAATTTATTTGTGGATGAGGATTTAAATTTTTCTAAGTTTTAATTATTAAAAAAATATTATTTAAATTAGTCTTTAATTTAAAGATAAATATTAATATATTTTAGTTTATAAATTGATACTTAATTACTATAATGACTAATTAATTTTAATTTTAAAATTAGTCGCTAATTATTTTTTTCCAGCTTAGTTCCTTATTTTCTTTAATATATTTTTCTATTATCTTTAGTTTTTTATATATACTATTTCTTTTTAATTTTATAAAAACATTATTAATCATTCAACACAAGAAATTTTTTGAATATAACCAATTTTATTGATAAAAGATAATTAGTCACTATAGTGATCAATTTGGATATTAATTTATAAATTAAAAATTATTAATAAATAAAATAATTTTAAAAAATTATAATTAGTTTTTAAATTGGTAACTAAGATAATTTTTTTGTGAATTATTCTTTAAATTTACGATAGTTATAGTAAAATTTTAACTGCCAAAAAAATTGATTTTTAAATTGATTTTTAGTTAGAAAATTGATCTCTTTATCACTAAAATATAAGAGTTTTCTTACATTGATTATATTGTTAAGTGTATTTGTTGGACTACTTTTTAATTTTTTTTATGTTCTTTAAACTAAAATAAAATTAATAATATAAATTAAAATAGTAAATATCTTACCTAAAAATTACATATAATAAAAAAATTTGATATAACAATAGTTTGAATTAAGAAATAAAAGATTATATTTTCTGAAATAGGTAAATATTAAATTTGATTATTACTCAGTATACTAACTTATTTAAATAAAATAATTTGCTGTAATAAAAAAACGTATATAGAACTTTTTAAAATAAATAAAAATATTAAAATATTTAATTATTTAATTATTTAATTATTTAAAAAATATTTTAAAATTAAAATTATATAATAACATTTTTTTTAAAATATAAAAGTTATTTAAACAAAAAAACATATGTTTTTTTATTTTTTATTTTATTTTTATTAAATCATTATCTTTGCAATAATTAAATTAAGAGTATAACTATAAAAAATGATATTTTTTAATTAAGAAAAGGATATTAAAATTAATTTCATTATTATCTGTTCAGTCACGGCACGGCCGTGAGTTTAAATTTGTGCACGTTTTTTGTGTGAGGGGTTTTCTAGCCAGTCGTTCTCTGATACTTATCACATAGTACACTTACCACATCGTACGTAGGGTATAACTTTTTTTTATGTGTATTATTTGTTTTACCTTTTAATAATAAATAAAAGACTAATTTTTGTCTCTTATTTTACTTTAAAAGCTTTATTTTAAATTTTTAAATTTTGTTTCACTCTTGTCTTCTTGAATTTACACCTATTTGTTTTTTATTATTAGAATATGTAGATTTTACTCGATCTAAATATTAAAACTTATTTTATCAATGTGACTTAAATTCTAAAAATCATACTTTGTAGTAAAATTTAAGTTGAATTAACAGGAAAACTAATCTAAATAATCCATTTTCACATTATTTTATTATATTTAGAAAGTCTCATTATATATATATATATATATATATATATATATATATATATATATAAATTATTGTTTTTCTTAATTAATTTATTAAGATGTTTCTATAATAAAATCAAGGTTCTAAAGTAAAATATAAGTTTAACTATTATTTTAAATTTTAAATTTTGGATTTTAATTTATTTTAATTTCAATAGTTTTTTTTTCCGATCAAGTTTCACATCATTAAAATTATTCAATTTGATTTTTTTTTTTTAGATTTATATAAACCGTGTTTAGAAAGTGTTGAGTTGGCTATTTATAATAGACATGTGTCAATATATTTGATCTTTTTAGTTTTTCTCTCTCTCTTCTCTCTCGTTCAAATCCTTTAAACTTTCTGATCCCTTTACCTTTCAAAACTCATCACTAGCAGACCATGATTTCCGCACCGTTACCACTTCTATATCAAAAAAACAAGTTGAATAAGTGCAATCAAGGTATTAGGTTTAGAGTTCAAAAGACAGCCATATAGGAGTGGAAATTTAGTTAACTGGAAGCGCATAAAGATTAGTTTTTTCTTTTTGACAACTTTTTATTAATTTTTGATGTGATATTTCTTAAGTGACTTTTCTTTTTCTATTTTTTATTTTTTTATATTCTAAAATTACTCAAAAAGATGTTACCTCAATTTGTAAAATAAAATTATCAAAATTTAGTTGTCAAAATATTATTGTTCTTGTATTAAATACATAATAGTTATTGACAATGTGCAAATAGTAGTGCAAAGCGGTAATTGGCAGCAACGACATTTGAATATTGCTCTTGCTTGAAATAGTAGTTGCAATGGCCCCAATCGCAACCCAAACATCATGCCATAGTAGCATTTTTGAAAAAAAAATGATATAGTAACAACCACTTTTTGACAACTTATCTCACAATGTGATGTGACATCTGTTTTTCAATTTTTTTCAATTTTCACGTTGGATTTTTTGGAAGAAAGTGGGAGGGAAAAAAGTAAAAAGCGGGAATGGAAATTGGAGGAGAAAAAACAGGAAGCGGAAGTACAAATGGTTGAACTAAAAAGCATCTTGTTCGTCGTCTTCAACCATTGATGTTCGTCTTCAACCGCCATTCTTCATCTTCAACCCCTATTTTTCTAAAAACTCCTTTCTTCTTCGTTGCAACAATGTGGGTTTACCCATTGGACGAAAGCTTCGACGATTCGACGTTCGTATCAATTGGGGTGGAAAGGAGGGATTTTTGTTGTTGTTTGTAGTGTCGTCATTGTTGTAATAGCGTAAGTTTGCGGGTTTCGTCTTTGTGGTGGAATCTAATCGGGGTCGCTTCTTCGAAAGGTGCATGGTGGTAAGTTGTATTTATTTTTGCGAATTGCTTGTGATTATATTTTGTTTAAAAAGCAAGAATGAAGATGGGTTTTTGTTTTGAATGTGGGTTGTTGATGTTAGGGTTAAGATTTTGTGTTCTTATTTTGGTTGTTGTTGTTTCTGAAATGTTTTCGCTTACATTTTTCTTAGATTAAGTAAGTAAACTATAAATCCACATATGTGCTTACTTAAGACTTAATATTTGTGAACCCATGTTGTATGATTTTCACATTAGATATCCCTGGTAGTTATAGTGGAGCAGGAGTGATTTTGCATTTGTTCACTTATTGAGTAAACTATAAATCCACACTTAAGATATAATTACTGCGAACACTTGCTCTATCATTTGCACATTAGATATCCATGTTAGTTATAGTTGACCAGTGATGATATTCATTCATTGGTTTACTGAGTAAATTGTAAAACCAAATATGTGCATACTTAAGAGTTCATACTACGAACCCATAGTCTATGATTTGCACATTGGTTACCCCTGTTTGTTATAGTTGAGCAAAAATGATCTCAATCCAAGGAAATTGTAGTCATGTTCTCAAGGTGGAATCTAATTTGGCTCTTACAAAAACTATTTTTTTATGCAGGTACTGAACTGACAAAAAGAATGTGTTATGGGAACTTTCAACTTGTTTGGCCATCTTGGTGGCTTCCTTGTTGAACATGAAGACATCAACCAATCGCAAAGCAGTAATTTGTATCACCAATTGAAGGATCAACCAAGGAAACGTTTCAAAAGCCAAGCCATACGAACTTTGTTTTTTACTTACACGAGGAGAAAGTGCCATAATTAGAAGAAACTTAAATTACTAAATTTTGCAGTCCTATGTTTGTGAATGTAGCCATGTTGAAAATATATATATATTTTTGAATATTTGAAAATACTTGTCTTTTATGATGTTAAGTAAGAGTTAATTATACAAATGTTGAAGTCATATTATTGAATTTTTCCCCTTACTACATGCCAACTCGTGACTTAATAAATGCTAACCTAAGTGCAATACTTTGCATATGAATTTTTCTTTCTTCGATAACTTCAATGGCACTTTCATGCCTTGAGCTTATGTGATAAAGTTAAATCTTCATACTCATATTCCTTAAAGCGAGTCTAATTTGCCTCTCTTTGTGTTTTTGAAAAGAAAAATAAAGGTGTCTATATTTCTTCTTCACTTCCACCGTGCAGTATTATGTCTTACTCATGCCTACGTAAGTGCTAACCCGTGGTATACGTTTTGAACATGCATGAAAGGATGTACAAAACTTCTTTAAATCTTCACTCTCTTCATTACCAATGGGGAGTATATGTTGGTGAGTCAAGGAATGCAATTTTCTTAATTTAATTAACAACATCATATGACTAAATGAAGGAATAAGAGTATGAAGGTAATATCATCATAATTAAAATCATCATAGTCAACAATTACTGAGGTTTGGTAGGCAGTTTCATGAAAGTGCAAAACGAATAGCATGGGTTAGCACTTATTTATATATCACTTAGCAATTACTATTGACAGTGCATTTCCAAAGCAATTTCTCTCATTTGAATTGAATCACTAAAACTATGAAGTTAGTATTAGTTTAAACGCTTCCAAAAAGAAGTTGTAGACTTTACTTATCCACCAAACTTCTCCAAATGGTACGTGGTGAACTTGTCTTTCCCAATTAAGTGAATGTACAAATCCTTTAACCTGAATTTGCACTTATTTACTCAAAAGTAAGCAAATACTTAGGGGAATAGATTAATTTACTCCCTCGTGTTAAGTTAATTTAATATGTTCATAAATGAAGGTTATCATCAAAAAGTGGATGTCACAATATCATTTTCCTTTTCTAATTAAAATCATCACAATCAACACTTACTAAGGTTTAGTAAGAGGTTTCGTGAAAGTGCAAAATGAATACCATGTGTTAGCACTTATTTGTATATTAGTTAACAACTATTGTTGACAGTGGATCTGTAAAGTAATTCCTATCATTTGGTTTGAAGGACTAAAACTATGAAGTTAGTGTCAGTTTAAACATTTACAAAATGAAGTTGTAGACTTTACTCATCCACCCAACTTCTCCAAATCATATGTGGTCAACTTGTCTTTCCTTGGAAAATGAATGTGGAAATCCTTTAACTTGGGTTTGCACTTACTTACTCAGGATTAAGCACATAGTTAGAACCTTCTACTCATAGTGGATTACTAAAGTATCACTTCCAATTATACTAATCACATGCTGCTTAAGATAATATCACTTAAACAAGCTTATAAACCAACAACATTTGATCCATAATTAAAAACATAAAACACTACTATTAATGTATGATAATCTTTGCACATGAAAAAAAAACCAACTTGATTACATTGCCACAAAAACCACTACAAAATTCACTAATGCCAAATCTTTTAATTCTACCACTTCCTCCTCGTGTAGGTCTGAAAGGGAATTTGTATAGCTTGACTCTTGAAACATTTTCTTGGTTGATCCTTTCAACATGGTCAACCATTCAAACGATGTTCCTTGAAGAAGTGACTTTTGTTGTGCAATTAACTTGTTATTTAAAAAACCAATGTATTTGGTCCGACAAAAATGCATAAAAGCCTGCAAAAAGTTATCATTAAAACTGACCACTTCATTTTGAATAAAAAAGACAAATAAACATAACATACCTTACTATCAGCCTGCATGTCACCACTGCAATCACTATCTTCACTAAAATCATTTATTCTGATGAAGGAAGTTAGGTAAACTAATGTCAGCATAATTCATGCAACACTTATTCTCAGTGAGGTATGCCAAAATAATAAGTCTGATAAATAATGCAATTCATCACATAAATGAAGTGTATCATGTAACATCCTGTTTTAATAGTTTTTACGCTATCAAACAAAACATTATATTATGATAATTCAAGCAAATGATAGGAATAGGCCGGTATAAAGTATCAATACAATCATCATTAAATAACCATACATGTACTGCCTATACATACAGCCTACACTAAGAAAGGGGTTACAAAACACCCAACCATCTAAGCAAAACAAAGAGTGAAGGTTACTGTTGGAAACGCTCAGTCACCACTCAACTCCTATCCAGGAGGGGTGTGTCCTCACCTGCACTTTTAGCTGCTCACGCCAATCATTAAGGGCGATCATCGCAAAAGAGAAAGACACGCAGAACAAACATATGCAAGAAGGGTAAACTAACTTAAATAAAGAGAAATCATGCAATTTAATAATTAAGCGTCAATCAAGGTTTATCACATTTATCAGAATTGTTCAAATCGTCATAATCATAACACGTATTCACAATTCTAGACTCGATATCCGGATTATGTAAGTGACATTGGAGCTCTTGGTGGCTTGCACCTATGACGGTTCCCAAACTCTGCAGAGTTTTGTGCACAAGGGGTATTCACCCAACCACTCCCAGGGTAAGTCTCCTTCACGTCAATGACGGATCGAGTCCATAGACTAGGACCTCCTGCTACTCCTCCCGACATAATCCATTATACTCTATATGAGTCTTAATGGTTATAGGAGCGTCAGGATACCACCAAAATGAGTCCTCATGTCCTTACATTCACTAAAGCCATCATCCTTAGAATTTCCCTTGAAATCCTAATTCCATCACATTCTCAAATAGACCAAATTCACACAATTCCATCACGTAGACTATTATTCATAAAACTCATACAAAATAGACAATTATCACATCAATCCACTTAGCATATCTTCATTTAATCTAAAACAGAGAAGACAATCCAATTCTGCAGTGAATCTCGCTCAAGCTAGAGGATTTCACCTAAGCTAGAGAGTCATCTCGCTTAGGCGAGCTGCTCTCACCTGGGCGAGATCACTTACAGTGGGCAACTAAAAAATCTGAGCAAATTCTCGCTCAGGCTAAGTTGGTTTGCTTAGACGAGAGGATCTCTCGCTCAAGCGACCCCAACTCGCCTAGGCGAGACCTCGCGTAGTGACATATGCGACTCTTTGATATTTTCGCTCAAGCGAGAGCTGCTCGCCTGGACGAAATTACCAAGATTCCAATCTGTTCTTCACATGCAGAGCTATGCAATTCACACAAAAACTCAATTTCACACAGCAAGCAGTTCCAAACATCAATTAAACACATGATCATGCAATCCAAGCACTCAGAGACACTTTTTACACGGAAATTTAGTGAAGAGTTAGCTTCCCTTACCTATTTCTGGTGAATGCTTTGGTGAAAGCAACTTCAGAGAGGAAAAGCAGAATTCCTTAGTTCAACCTAATGAGTTCATCATCAAGACACAGGGAATGAAGGAACACTTGATCAAACTCAGAACAGAAATAGAATTTCGAGTCTTAAGCTAAAATTGAACCCCAAAACGAAAATGGAGACTTACCTAGAAGGAGGGAAGCTAAAAGCGGAGACAGCAGGAGGTTCTGTTGAGGTCACTCTTCCAGAATCTGTTCCAAGTTCAAGGAGAGGGATTTAGATAGAGAGTGATTAATGGTGATTGTGTAGAAAGTGGTGGTGAGGCGAAGAAAGAAGAGGAAGGAGTGGGTGTATGGTTTCAGTGTTCTGGAATGAGAGAAGAAGGAATAATATAAAAAAAAAGGGTATCACATATCACACTAGCAAACCTGAATGCAAAAATAACATGTATATATGATATAACTTGCACAAAACATAAAGGATAGCCAATAACTTCTTATAAGTTAGCTCACACTAATGCACATGGCTGAGTCATCAATAAGTACATAATTTGGATAACACTTTACTAAATAAGTCAATCAAAAAATATGAGACAAGCTCAACATATGATTAATATGGATATGTAATGTGGAAATCTTAGACCATGGGTTATAACTTATTAACTCATTAGTAGGCATGTACTTGGATTTTCAGTGTACTCAATAAGGCAATCATTGAATATCATCCGTGCTCAACTATAACTAATAGGGGTAAGCAATCTACAAATCATAGACCATGGGTTTGTAATTATGAACTCTAATATAAGGACATATTTGGATTTACAATTTACTTAGTAAACCAATGAATGAATATCATCCCTGCTCAACAACAACAAATATGGATATCTAATGTGCAAATCATAGAGCAAGTTTTCGCAGTAATTATATCTTAAGTGTGGATTTACAGTTTACTCAATAAGTCAACAAATGCAAAATCACTCATGCTCCATTATAACTACCAAGGATATCTAATGTGCAAATCATACAACATGGGTTCGCATATATTAAGTCTTAAGTAAGCACATATGTGGATTTACAATTTACTGACTTAATCTAAGAAAAATGTAAGCAGAAGCATTTCAGAAACAACAACAACAATAACCAAAATAAGAACACATAATCTTAACCTTAACCTCAACAACCCACATTCAAAACAAAAACCCATCTTCATTCTTGCTTTTTATAGAAAAAATAATCACAAGCAATACACAAAAATAAATACAACTTACCACCACGGACCTTTCGAAGAAGCGACCCCGATTAGATTTCACCACAAAGACGAAACCCACAAATTTATGCCACTACAATGATGACGACACTACAAACAACAATAAAAATCCCTCCTTTCCACCCCAATGGATATGAACGTTGAATCGTTGAAGCTTTCGTCCAATGGGTAAACCCACACTATTGCAACGAAGAAAAAGAGGGATTTTTAAAAAAATAGGACTGAAGATAAAAAATGGAGGTTGAAGACGAACATCAATGGTTGAAGACGACGAACAAGATACTTTTTAATTCAACCATTTGCACTTTCGCTTTCTGTTTTTTCTCCTCCAATTTCCACTCCCACTTTTCACATTTTTCCTTCCCGCTTTCTTCCAAAATCACCAACGTGAAAATTGAAAAAAATAAAATAGATAACACGTCATGTTGTGAGATAAGTTGTCAAAAAGTGGATGTTACTATATCATTTTCCTTTTGAAAATCCACATTTTCCTTGAAGACAGGGTCAGGAATAGGAATAGGGAGTTGAGATTTTCCTCCCTGTGTAGAATTTAAAAAAAATCAATAATTGGTTATTGCTTGTCACTCCTATGTGATACCAAGATTGACTAACTTATCATGCACTCACCTTTTCTTTCAATTGTTTTTCAACCAACACCAACCTATATATAGTGACACTATCCCTTCCTCTTCTATTTGTTCTGAATTACAAGAGCTATGATATTTTGACAATTTTTTTTTTACAAAGTTTGACAAAGTTTGATTTTTAACATACACTACACATTTTTATTCTCTTTCAAAGTCACATCAAACATTTCTTACTTTCATTAAGGTGTTGCTATGTATACATTGTCAAAATTTTATCAATAAAACTTTGTCAAAAAATAAATTTTCAAACTATAAACCTTCAACTTGTTCAGTGCAGAAGTGATGGTAGGGTGGAGATCGCAATTGTCAAAAAAGGTCGTTGGTGATGAGCTTGTGATAGACGGGGGAGGAATTTTAGAGGATTTGGAGAAGAAATAGAAGAGAAAAATACTAAAAAAAACATAGAAAAACAAAATAAGATATTAAAAATTAATATATTAACACATTTTCATTACAAATAACCAACACACTCTACGAATAAGGAGTTTATTCAAATCTAACAAATGATCAAATTAAATTGATTTAAGACATAATAGAACTTAAATCAATAAAAAACAAATATTAAAACCAAAATAATCACTAAAATTATGAACCAAAATAGTAATTAAATCAATAATATATTATCCATTCAAACTTTAACAAAATATAAAAATAATGAAAGAAATTAAAAAAGGAATACATATTTAGGAGTTGTAATTGATTTGATGGTAGAAGGAAAAAGTAAGAGAGGTTGTGAGCTGCACTTTCCTGTAACAAACTACTAACAAGTAAGATTTCTAGAATAAAAAGAAAAACTTATGTTACTCAACGAAGTTTCTTTTAATAATAGAAAAATACATCCTCAATTGAAGCTATCAATTTTCCCTGAAAACTAGAATTGAAAGATAAGAGTATACCTAATCAAAGAATAATTAAGTCTTCATGTCTTTATTAATTAAAAAATATATTTACCAGCTATATTTTCAGAATTTAAAATGTCTAAACCAACTTTTATTTTATTTTTCTCAAATTTCACCTTTAATTAATAATACAATTTTTTTAACTAGGGTAACTTAGATTATGTTTTTTTTTTGTTTTAACTTAGTTATATATATATTCCTATATAGTATCTTTCAAACTCTCATATGATTAACTTTTATGTTTCACGGGAAGATATTTCATGATAATAAAAAAAATCATTTTTCTTTTTCAAAATTGAGTTCTTAACATTAATATATATTTTATAAAAAAAAATAGAAAACATATGATAATCAAACATGTATAATAATTACTGGGACCACCATTGAAATTTATACTTGTCGTGTTGTGTTGCTTACATGTTCTTTTCAATGCACGTGAAAATTTGATATGATAATGATGTTTGTTCTACTAGGAAGATAACACATTTTATGCATAATAGGTTTGGTTAAGATAGAGGAGAAAAATAATTTTATATGATATTTTCTCTACCAAGAAGATAATATTTAGGGTGTGTTTGGATTTAGGAGTGGATTTGAGAGAGTTAGTAGATGAATTTGAAAAGATGGAATGTGGATTGTATTATTGGTTGGATTAAGAGATAGATGGTATAATTTGAGTAAATTTGAGATGAAAATTTGTAAAAATTTGTACATAATATGATGTATATAATAAATTTTTAAAAAAAGTAATAGATAAAATTAGATGATTATCACTAGCGGATTTTCAGCCAAAATTTTGGAGGTGCCAAAATTTTGGTTGAATTACTCTTTTGGTCTATCTTTTCATTCAATTTGTTTGTGATTTTTTAAAAATTGATGTACTTTGATTTTTTTCATTGAATTTTCAAAAGCGGAAGAAAGATCTTTCATAAAAAATTGATACTAGGATTCTGTTAATTACACAAACAAATCAAATAATCATTTTTATTTACAACTTCAATTTTGATGAAAAATCTGATTCAAGAAATTTAACGAAAATGACAAAATTGCATCATATTTTCAAAAATCAGAACTAAATTATACAAATAATCATTTTAAAACATAATATTAATAAAATAATTATTTTTATTTAAAAAATATTTAAAATATAAAATTAAAAAATAAATGTAGACAAGCAAAAAAAACTTTTCCTTATATATAAATATAAATGTATAAAAATTTATTAAAATATCAAATATATAAAATATATTACAAATATTAATTTTTTTAAAAATATATTTAAAATTATATATTAATATATATAAATATAAAAAAATTGGGGGGCATGGCCCCTTAGTCTTTGCATAGGTCCGCTACTGGTGATTACCATTTTATCTTGGTGATTACCATTTTATCTTTGAGAATAAATATGATAAAATTTTAAAAGTAAATACTACAAATGATATCAAAATTAAATTAATTTTTTTTATTTATAATTAAAAATAAAATTAAAATTAGGAAGCTAAAATTAAAATAAAAAAGGAATTGTAAAAAAATATTTAATTACATTTTTCTAAATAAAAATTTCTATATTAATAGTATAACTATTATAAACATTGTAGTCATAAACAACAATAAAGTTTTATAAATAATAGATCTTCTAAATCTAAATGAAATGAAATGAAATTTCTACAATTTACCAAAAATAATAAAACTATTTATGATGAAGTACATGTAAAATTAATATCATTAACACTTTTCTATTGTCATATATATGCCAATTAATTCTAATTACCACATTTGAAAATTAGAGATTCGGAAAATGACAAAAAAGAGAGTGCTGGCAAATTAAAATACGAAAGCATTGTCTAATACAAAGAAGGCTACTTTTGTCTTTTACTAAAGTTGAACGGTACATATTCACACATCTGTGTCTATTATGTGCTGATGGTTATGAGTGATATCATTGTCCTCGTATTCCTTTAAATTTTTTGAAACAAACCCTCACGACATTAGCACCTCCTCGCACCTATGTTTTGACAGTACGACATCCTAATCTAAACACACGTTTAAGGATGTGATGATGAGCTAGTGGATGGGAGTGAAAAACAAAGAGATAAATAAAAGGGAGAAAATAAAAAAATGGAGTCGTTTGTAATAAAGAAAAGATAATAGACAGTGAATTTGTTTAGATTAAGGATTGATTACTCCCATGATACCTATTTTGATAGAAGTATGTCAATTTGGTATTCATTTTTTAAAAAGTGTCACTTACATTCCAATTTTTTTTAAAAGACTTTAATTAGGTCTCTTTATGACAGAAATTACTAACACCATTAACAGCATGCCACTTATTAATTTGTGTTTTTTTAATTTATTTTTTTCAAACAAAAATAAATGTCATGTGTGAGGTCTCTTGCATGATAAGTGACAGGTCAGTGTCACGTGACAAGATAATGCCACATGTCAATGTTACTATCAAATGTCATTGTTTTGATTTAAATTTAGTCTTCATATATATTTCATTAATTCAATTTAGTCTCCATATATGTGTCTCTGATTAATTTTGACCAAATGTTTTTTAATAATTAAAATATTTTCTTGTATAATATTTTTTTTTTAATTGATAAAATTGTTATATATTAATTTGTCCTTGTATTAAAAATAAATTTAGAATAAAAGTTGATAAATTATTTGTACATGTTACCTGATTTTTTTTTCAAAAATAATTTTATTTTAAATTTCCTACGGAATTTGCATTTTATTTCCCAATATTGACCCATGCACTATTCAAAGTGAGAATTCGCTTTTCGAGAAGTCGAAAAACAAAGTCTTTCTCCTTTTGAACTTACATTGTTAAAGGAGTTGAACAAAATGAAAAAGGTTCATGATAAACTAGGAAGTATGAAGAGGAAACGGAAGAAAATGGGTAATGAGATCACTAGAAGTGAAAAATTTTAAATTAATCATTAATTGTTTTGCTTGTTTTGCTTATTTTTTAAGTTGTAATACATGAATCTCTTAATGAATTTTGTTTTGATTTGTTAATTGGTATATGTTATAAACAAATTTAATTACTACCATAATTTTAATGGATTAATATTTGAAATAACATATTAAAAGTGGTTTAAACTTAATTATATGTTTGATCTTTGATATAAATAACCGATTAAATAAGGATGAAATCGATTATTTTAGAGAAGTTGTTATTGGTAATCCATTTTTGCTTTTGCTCTAGTATAATTACTTGAGAAGATAATTAATTATTCTAGGGACGATTCTAACCAAACGGAAAGCAACGAAAGAGGAGAAAAAAAAGAAAAACAGAATTACAACATATTGATGATTACCATTTATCCCTCAAAGCTTGGAAAGGAGACTTGGGAGTGGGTACTATTAAATTCATGGATCATGGAGGAACTTTGCCTTTTTGAAAGTGTTGATGGATGGTTCATATTAGGCTAATGGTTCATATGAAGGTTAAAATATTTTATTGGTCTATGTTTTTTTCTTCTAAAATCTTAAATAGATTTTAGATTTTTTAGTTTCAATTAAGTCCATATTTTAGAAAATGCGTAACAATTAGGTCTATTCTGTTAGTATGATGTTAATAGTGTTAAGAATGTGTCACGTGTCAGCTCCTCATTTTTATGAATTTTTTTTTTTTTTGAAAATTATTCATGTAACGTCAATATTGCGTCACATGTCAAATCAGTAAGGTGACACACGTGTCAAGTCATTGTCTGAATCTTAATTTGGTCCATATATTTGTTATTTTGATTACATTTTAGTCCATTTTTTTTTAATTTTCAATTTCATCCTCTCCAAATTGAGACCAAATTTAAGTTTTATATAAATTTTATAATGATATTTTTATTAAATATTTTAATAATATTAAGTTTATTTAAATTCATATTTTACATTAAACTTTACTTATATTTTCTTTTAAAATTTTAAAATATTTATTTTAACTTGTTAAAAAATTGTTTTAAACAATTTATATACAAATGTTAGAGTTGGTTTAAAAATAACAATTTTATAAATTTAAATATCAAATTTTAAAACAATTTTGTAAAAAGTTAAAATAAATATATTTAAAATTTTAAAATAAATAAATAGAATTTAATGTAAAATTTAAATTTAAATAAACTTAATATTGTTAAAAATATGTCATACAAATATTACTTATAATAAAAATATCATTATGATATTTATACAAAAGTTAAATTTGGTGTCAATTTGGAGATGATGAAATTGAAAATTAAAAAAAAAATGGACTCAAATATAATCAAAATAACAAATATATATGGACTAAATTGAGATTCAGATAATGACTTGACATGTGTCACCTTATTAACTTGACACGTGACACAATATTGACGTGACACGTGGCATAATATTGACGTGACATGTGACATGAATAATTTAAAAAAAATTAAAAAAATAAAAAAATTCAAAAAAATAGGAGTTAACACGTGGCGTATCTTTAACATCATTAAAACCATACTAACGAAATGGATCTAATTATTACGCATTTTCAAAAATATGGACTTAATTGAGACTGAAAAAAATCTTATGACCTATTTGAGATTTTGAAAGAAAAGTGGACGAATGGAGTATTTTAACCTAGCATAAATGCTATTGGAGAAGTCTATAGCATGCAAGTTATCGAGGAAGAGACTCATGCTTTTCATTGTTAGAATTGCGTGACGACATAGAACCAAAATTATACCTCTTATTGCATACAATTTTTAGCACTCCTAATGGTTTACCACCACCTAAACCTCATGTCCATTCAATTCCATTGTTAAAAGGGTCAAACCAGTTGAAGTGAAACCATACAAATATTTTCACAACCAAAAAGAGGAAATTGAAAAACTGGAAGAAATCAAGTTGAACGAGGGGATCATCCAAACTAACTCATTCTCTTCTCTAATTATTTTGGTCAAAAAGAAAGATGGAACTTGGAAGATATGCACCGACTATAAAGAATTAAATGCCATCACTATTAATGACAACTTTCCTATTCCTACAATGGACAAACTAATTGGTGAGTTGTATAAATATGTTACTTCTCCAAACTGGATTTAAGGTAAGATATCACCCAATCTTATTATAATTTTTATTCATAATAGTGACTATTTTATTAACCAATAATTTTTAGTTTTATGAATGATATATAAATTAGTCAGAATAGTAATTAATAATTATTGATCACTGAAATGAATCAATTATTTAAAAGTTTTATTATAGTGATCGTATACGGTAATGTAATGCTCATTTTTATTCTCTAAAAAAAAAATATTTCCAACCTTCCGTAGCAACATTAAGATCGATATCTCTAATATATTAAATTCTAGCTTTAAATAATTTAAATATGTCAACTTAACCAATTTCTTGCTCTTTCCAGTTAAACTTATTAAAATATAATGGCTCCATGATGTATACTCCTAAATTACCAGTGATATCATGAGTGAATGGACCACAAAGTGGTGGTGTCAGATAAGGAAAATCTTGCATTACCTTCTTTCAAATAACTGCACTAGTGGCCTAAAGTAGCCAGCCTCGGCCAAATGAAGTGCATTTTGAGAATTACCAGACAATATATCCAATAACTTTGTAGCATCATTTCAGGCATCAGGGTCATCCCCATTAAGGATACCAACTGACATAACAATGCAACCTTGAATTCTTCTGATTCAACGACGAACGAATCTCTTGTGAGTGACTTCACCACTGCTCATAAGAACTCAAAATCTACCATCTTCTCCTGCAGTGAACTACTTTATAAAGCAAGCTAAAATAACCAAAGGTGCAAAGATTTAGACCAACAATTGCATGAAACATCTTCTTAAGTTAAGGGTTTTACCTTTTACTCATCATTTCCTGAAGCAATACTTCTTAGCAATTGCATGATTGCCCCAACCTATTTTCTGCCTTACACGAACCTAGACGGTTGAAAAGAATAAGAGTTGCTTCCTCGTTGATCAAACCACCATTAAATCTTTTACTGTTTTTGAACTCCTTCAGTCTCAAAAGTGAAACTGCAAATTGTTCATCATTACCATTCTTAAGTTACAAAACAACATCATCAATGCAAACATTAACTATTTCCTCTTCTATTTCTGCAGTCAGCTTCACGTCACTGCTGGAAGCCTTTGATTTTGGACTTGAAGCTACACTTAAACTGCCATCAAATCTCACATTCATCAATTGCCTTTGCAGTGTACCAATCTTTTCTCTGAAATCCACGGAAATTTCTTTGCTGGCTACGAGTGGAAGGCCAAAGGATCGACCTATGTCATGTGTTATCTCCACGGAAATTCGACCTTTTTGTCAAAGCTTTGGCATGCCTCAGCTCATTCTCAAAACATTCCAAGGATTTTCTTATAGGTGACTTGTCCAAGACTGTGTTTTGTCTCTTAAGTCATTGAAGATGGGTGAGAATTTCTCAACCAACATGGCAAACTCAACCAAAATATGTACCTCAACTTCAAAGTTCTTAGCAACCTCATCGGCCAAAACTATCAGCTCTGACAACAGTCTAGAAAATTTTCTCTTTTCCACGATTTCCATCTTGTTTACCAAAACTAAGTTTATGCAGCAAAAGAAAAACCAGTCATGAGTCATCGGTTACAGAAGATCCTCATCTGGGCAACATACATATATAAATATATTTAAATCATGGAGTACATTGAGGCTGGTCCTCGAATATCATATTTAAAACTAACGACCTTAGTAAATTCATGCTGAAGAACTACTTATTTAAAGGCTCTTTTAGAATACTGTAAATAATGTTAAGGGATCAAACAGGCAAAGCAGAAACTATTATAATGTGCACAATAAAAGAATTTACATAATGCTCAAAAGTAGAGAAAGAGAAAGAGAAAAAGAAATATGTATTATTGTTGACTAGTGAGAATTGTCTCAGCGCTCTCGTTCACAACGAGTTTCCCCAAAAGCTACCTGTGCAGTATCTACTACACTGTTTATATAGCAATCAACTATCAACTGGGTCATGTAACAGCCAACTAAATGACAAGTGCATGAGGAGAAAATGTAAAACCAGAAAGTCAATCCGAAAAAAGTGATAAAGGTACAATTTCTAATGAGTACCATCCCATTGTTTAGAAGGCAAAACCAAAAACCATAGTTAAATAAGCAAGCCTAAAGGAAATGTTATACCAGGAGACAACATAAATGTGATATATAATGTCCACTTGAAAAGAAGCGATTCAATTTCCATCAAGAGTCACTACAACAAAAGTGACTTTAGACAACATTAAACAAGACCACAAATATAAAAATGTGGTCTAAACATAATAAAGGCAACAATTTTTTAGACTTGACTTAAAATCTATTTTAAGCAACATTTATATAAATGTTACTTGTAAAAAGTGTGGGCTAATTCATAAAAATGTAGTCTAAAATATATTAAAAATTAAAGTTTTTAGATTAGAAATATTCCACTCCCTCCTTTTTTGACTAAAAATGTAAAATTTAGTTTCAAAAAAGCAAAAATTTGAATTTCTTCCCTTCCTCTAATTTTAGACCGAAAATGCCAAGAGTTCACAGTATTGGAATTGTGAAGTTTTGAAAAACACGTATATGAAAATTGTTGCCTTTTATAAGGAATTTAAACAATGATTTTAAAATTGTTACCATACTAAAAACTGTGGCTTATTACCTACATCTACACTCACCAAACTATGCCTAAAAAATTGTTGTATAAATATAAGTCCACAATTTTTGTGGTTTAACTCACAATTTTGTGTTGTTGTCTAAAGCAATTTTTGTTGTAGTGAGCCACAAGTCTAAGCAATGAAACTTGATGACTTGAGATTAACCACAACCACCGATCTTAGTCACATAAGCATATAAATGTAATTTTTGTAACACCTCTTTCAAGATGTCATGAGTAAATTATTTTCTCTTTTCAAACCAAAGCAAAATAGTCTTTTGGTATATGAAAATGAACATGTTTCAATACAATCAAGTATCAAGAATACACAACAACAATTTTGATCATTAATCAAATTAATTGACCGTAGAAATCAATTCCACATTCAAAAACTCCAATTCTACGTGCTCATTGATATAACCTTCATTCACATAATAATGATGAGAAAAAAATACAGTGTGACATTGAATCTATTGGAGAGTGGAGATAAAGAGAGGAAACGTTTTCTTTAATATATATTATTTTTCTTCTAAATTTTGGAGTAGTTTTACACTACAACATTAATCATCCAGCAACATTTGCTTGGCTACATTTATTAAAAAATGTTATTATAGGTATAGTATAGTTACATTTTCGTAAAAATGTAACTACAAAGAATATTAACATTAATATTGTGACATTTCAAAAAATGTTACTATATAACATTACACTTTTTACTGTTTTTAGTAACATTTTCTTTATCATAATTATTAAAAATGTTACTATAGATACTTTTATAAATTATAATAATTTTTTTTAAGTACATCTCATTGTAAATTAGATTAAGTTATATTTTAAATAAAAGTCACTAAATCTTGAGCGGAATTAAAAATTTTAAACATATGTAGTTCATCACAAAATCAAAATCCTCCCCCAAAACTTTACCCAAACTAAAATTTCCCCCCAAATTTTGAGCCGAATTCGTGACTATCCATTTTTGGTGTTTTGTTCGATGGTCGTGGTTCAACTTTTGTCGTGATTCAACTTGTCATGGTGACGCACTAATTTATCGGCCAACTGCATCCAGCCACCGCAAAGATGATGGCGCCATTGAAGCTGGGGATGTAGGCGAGTTTCCAACAATTTTTCGATGGAGATTATGGCGATTTTGTTGATTTTGGAGAGTTTCGATGAGGTCATCGTCGACTTAGATTTCCCTGAGGGAGTGGAAGTTGTCAGTGGAGAATTCCGACGATGGAGGTTAGAAACATTGCATTCTTCGCACCGCATGGTCTTCTTAAAAAAGAAAACAAAACATATGAAACTGAAAGATCAGTATAAATTTGTAAAAATCTAAAAAGATAATAAAAAATAAAATAATAAATATCTTAATAAATATTTATTTTAATTACTTTTTTTGTTTTTGTTTTCAAAAATGTAAGTTAGTTCTCTAGTTGATTTAGTCTCAATTTGATTTTAATTTTTTAGTCGGGATTTGACATTTTTTTACAAAAAACAAAGATAAAAAAATAATTAAACTTAAATATTTATACTTTTTATTATATTCAATTTTATGTTTTATTATTTATTAATATAATATTATGTTTTATAAAAAAAATTAAAAAAAAACACACAATTTAATTTTTATCAATTTTTAAAATATATTACTTATAATTTAAAAAAAATCAAAATTTTAAAATTATATAAAATTATATAAAATTAAAAAAAAATCAAAAAATATATATACAATTTAAAAAAAATCAAAAATTTTTGGGGGGGCCAGGCCCCTCCCCGCTCCTTGTATAATCCGCCCCTGATCATCTACTAGACATCCTTCAAGCTCCTGATCCAAACACCATAGAGTCATTTCTGGGAAGAATTCCTATGATATTCAATGTTGTAATTGTATCACCAGTTGGTTACTTTGGCCAAGTAAATATCCTGGGTTTGCCTGCTACTGGTGGACAGGTATAATTTTATAATCTCTTACAATTGATACAAAAAATTAGAGAAGTTCTCCCATAGAACTTCTACTAATTTTAATTTATGAAGAGAATTTCTTCTTATTTTCTTTTACATAGAAACTTGTCCAAACTAACAAACTAATTATTGAGCAATTGTGTTTATGATGTTAGCTTTCTAATAACTCTTTAAGAACTAAAATTCCCTGTGCTAATCCGTTCTAACTCTTAATTTCACTCACAATGTACATATTGTTTATATACGTGATTAAGTTCTTGCTTTAAAGAAGGAGATGCTGGTCAGAATTAATTAACCCTGTCCATTTCATCTTATGTACTATATGCATTTTATGTTATTTATGTGTTGTTTTTAACTATTTTAGTGATGCTATATGTGGATCAAACATGTTATTTATCAGATTTCAGATGCTATTGAAAATGAAAAGGGTGACACTGGTTTGTGGGCATATAGTTGGTGTCATTGCAAAGAAGTATGGTGACACCAATTTTGCTGGGCAATGTCTTAATTTACAGCTTAATATCCAATATTTGTATTTAAATTAAAGTTAACAAAGATGTTCTCCCTGCTTCCAGATTTACAAGAATTGTGGTAGTCATTTGCTTGCTTCCTAACACCTAGAATGAACATTTGCCTGGTATAGAAGAGGCTAATGATTATGTTGGGAAGGTATCTTACTAAAATTCTGATGCTTTGGGTTTCCTAACATCTAGTTTAGGAAATTAAACATGAAATGTGTGCCTATGCTTCATTTATTTGGTAATGGAGAGTGTGGGACCTGGTTACTTGATTATTTTATCCTAGTGTTCTTTATTCGAAGATGTATGGTACTCAATGAGTAAAATTAGTCATTCATGGTATTACTTGCAGCCTCCTAAATTTGAGTTTTATGATCCAAAGACACCTTTCTTCACTTCCCCAAGATTCCTCCCACCCACTAAAGTAGAAAATGTGACAGTTAACTATTACTAAGTTGCTTTGTGAGATTAGACTATGCGGAACATGACTCTTGATTGGTTTCTGTTGTTGATTAAATTTTAAACTTGAGCATATTATTACTAAAGTTATTATCTAATATGCTGTAATTTTTTATTGCAGCTCGCTTGGTCAGAACCTGGCAATAAGTACCTATGTTTGGGAAATATGCTTTGTAGGTTTCATTTTTGTATATCGTTTGGTGTTATTTTAATTCCTCATTGGAAATATGTAGGCTAGTATTTTTTTATTTTGATAAAATATTTAATAGATGTTCTATTTTACCCTTTTTCTTTCTGCATCATACTAGATTATATCTTTAAACTTGTTAAAATTAGGTGAAGGGTGAAAGTATAAATGGTTAATGACAGTTAAATAGAAACAAAAGAATTTCATCTAATCGTGGAATGGAACTGACATGTAGTAATTAAGTTTTGGATTTTGTAGTACATTTATTGCAAGCGCTGCATGTGATCTTGAGATTTGTCTCATGTTTTGTTGTCTTTTTATTTTCCTTCTTTGAATTTGTTCTTCTGTATGGTCAGTAAATCCTGAGTCATTCTGTTATATTTTCTTTAGTAACATTTTTAACCCGTATCCTTTTCATTAAGAAAAAGTTGCTAAAAGTTTCCACTAACAGTTTTATAATGTTACTTTTCTATATAAAAAAAAAGTTAGTATAAAATTTCAGTAACATTTTAAAAATGTAACTATAAAATTTCAGTAACATTTCAAAAATGTTACACTTTTAATAAAAAAATGTCACTTAAAATTTTTAGTAATAATTATGTAAATGTCTCTATTCATATATATATAAATGTTACAAAAAAATTAATAGTAACATAAAATGTTACTAAATTTTATTAGTAACATTTTTCATGTTTTAGTAACGTTTTTTTAATGTTATTGTATATTATATATCTAGTAGTGTTAAGACTTCTAACTGACAAGTTGCATTCTCACTTTCACTTTTCAGGTCAAATTAATGAAGTTATTTTGACTTAAAGTTATTTTTTACCAAATTAATGTGTATCCAAAGAACATATACTTGACTTAAAGTTTCCAAAACTGGAAAGAGTGTAATATGTGAGGATTATTTTGATAATATGGTTGGTTTTTTTTACCTTCCTGGTTACTTTACCTTTTCGAAATTGATAATGTTCAATTATAGGGGAACTTGTAAATGCTTAATCAAAGAAGTTCCTGTGCATACTTTCCTATTACAACCTTTTAATTTTATAGTTCTATTTACAGTACATAAAATTGTGTTCATTTTTCCTAATTATTCTTGTAGGATTGTTTCAATAGTACAAAAAGTAAATTAATATAGCTTGTTTCTTATTTCTAAATAGATAAATTAGTAACAATTTTAAAATGTTACATGTTAAAAGGGGGAGCTACTTCAACCTATATGAAGATGGTTTTGATGATGTTTAACAATTTAGAATTAGTCCTGTTTTAGTTAGGCTGTGCATTAGGCTGTTAGTATGAAATTATCCTATGTAAAACAAGCCTGCATTAAGTTGTAATTAACCATCACACTCTTGCTTGTGCATTCATGAATTGATTAGCTATTTAACTAATGGATTAGCTGAGGGTACTGCACTAAGACAGTGAAAACACACTCACGATAATCGATTAGGTAAATTCCTAATCCATTAATGACTATAGAGAACTTTGTATAAAAGCTGTTTCTGAAATCAGTTTTCAGTGGGAGAAAAATTATAGATTTCTTGAGAAACATTTCTGATAAACTGCCCTCTGAGATTCACAAAGCTCTTAAGCATTCTTGAAGGTTATTCAAGTGAAGATTCAAGGAGATTGATGGTTGATTTAACCTTGATGGGTCTAACTTGAATCTAGGAGCAAATTGACAAATCTGCACAACAATAGGAGTATTCGTTTCTTGATTCTTTTTTATTGTATTTCTGATTACAGTTGTTTCACTATGTGAAGTGAAGGCCTAGGTGCAATTGCGTGGATGCATTGCTCCTAGGGGGAGTTGTTGATTGGTAGATCAAGATCCTTGATTTTTTTGTTCTAGGATTATATAGATGCTCTTGTAATTCTTGGAACTTAATTGAGATAGTGGAATCCTCCTAAGTGGGTTTTGCTTAGGAGAAGACTGGACGTAGATTCATCTTGAATCGAACCATTATAAACTGTTATGTCTTGGTTTTTCTCTTCTCTTACAATCTTTCTTGATTGCTTTAAACAGTCCATTAATACAAAACTGTGAAATTGATTAATTGGGTTATAAGACTTAAAGATACTTTCAAGATTCAACTTAACCAAGTGAAAAACTCATTAATCAATTCAGATACCTTTCTGGGTTGAGCTATTAGACAGATCTGTTTTAACAATTGGCACCAGAGCTGGTTAATCGCACGATAATCGATTAGAAAGATCCTGATATGTCTAATACATCTCAAACCTTTGCTGAAGGGGCATCCATTGATAGGCCCCCTCTGTTTGCTGGTGAAATCTACCCTTTTTGAAAAATTAGAATGAAAATTTTTCTTGAATCAGTGGACAAAGGGGTATGGGATGTTGTGGTGAATGGACCTTTTAAACCAATTAAAATAGTGGATGGAGAAACTTTTCCCAAAGAATTCTCACAATAGACCCCTGATGAGAATAAGAGGGCACGTTATGATGTTAAAGCAAAAAATATTATATCTTCTGCATTAACATTGGATGAATTTTACAGGGTATCTGTGTATGAATCACCCATGAGGGCACGAATGAGGTTAAAAGAGCAAGGAAGAATACTTTCATTCAGGAGTATGAAATGTTCAGAATGAAGGTTGGCGAAAGCATATGTGACGTACATAAGAGATTTACACATATAGTAAATCACCTCTTAGCTCTTAGCAAGACTTTTGACAAAGAAGAACTGAATATCAAGATCTTGAAGAGCTTAAACAGGACATGGCATCCCAAAGTCACTGCAATTTCAAAATCCAAAGACCTCACAAGCATGAACATAGCTACACTCTTTGGGAAGCTAAGAGAACACGAACTAGAGCTTGGAAGACTCAAGGCAGAAGAGGATGGAGAAAAGAGGCACACAATAGCCTTGAAGAGTGCTGTAAAATCT
>Ga0099822_1001585_pt1 | contig 26907 bp, 16 predicted proteins | sample CowpeawhiteBW_FD_76839 | JGI IMG/M metagenome (GOLD analysis project Ga0099822, IMG submission 76839) | Root nodule microbial communities of legume samples collected from California USA - Cow pea white BW | ecosystem: Host-associated > Plants > Roots > Nodule | place: USA: California | collected... | reverse complement strand
TGTAGTTTTTTCAAAATGAAAACTCGGGGACAATACATAATTTTCGTATTGAATCTCAAACGGGAAACTAAGGCTAACTCACATATAAGAAAAACAAACAACATGTTTTAACAAATAATTAATAAAATATATAAACCAAACAACATATTGACATCATAGGAAAATATTAGAATTAGGAACCTAGGAGCATGTAAAAAGCAGATGACAGTGGAAGATGATGCAATTCAACGCGTTTGAGAGCTATAAGAGATAACAAAAAACACAAGAGTAAGTCATAAGTAACAAATAAAAGCAAAAACAACAATTTCATTAACATCATATATTACCTATTTAATTATAGTGTTCTTACAATTTTCTTAAATTCAGACTTAATGCTCTACATTTGAAGACACAATGCTCTTAAATTGAGACTCAATCCTCTCACAAAATTAATCAAAACACTCAAAACAATTTCAATCTGAATGCAAATTAACACTTACAATAACTAAAATTGAAAATTAACATACACAAAACAGAAAACAAAAAAAAAACGCGTTAGAAATTTACCTTCAAGAAACCGTGGCGCGACAATTGCGGCAAAAAAAGGAAAATGTTCGCGCACAAAATGGAGGTGTAGCGACGGTGGTCGGAGCAAAGTGGCCGGAGGCGCGAAAGTTCGGTGGCAACCCAACGTTGGTGGAAGAAGACCTCGCGTGGTGGTGGAGGGACGCCGGAAAAGTTGCAGCGAGACAGAGAGAGGGACGACTGCCGGAGCAGCGTGGCCAGAGGCGAGACGAAACGGCGGTAGGGGGCTCGCGTGGTTTTCTCGCCGGAAGTCGCGGAGAGAGAAGGAGAAGACAACGACGGGAGACAGTGGCAGTGGCAGCACGGGAGCAGCGCGCGATGTAGTGGCCGGAATTTGCAGAGAGAAATGGAGGAGCAGCGCGCGCGAGGAAGAAAGGGGGTTCAATTTTGAGCCCTAATTAAACTATATGACCTCGGTTCAATTTAGAACCGAGGCATATAACCCCTTTTGGCCCCGGTTCCCTAACACCCGAGGCCTAACATCACTTTTGGCACCGACTTTTTCCCAACCGAAGCCTATAAGTCAAAATGAGAATGGCATTTTTGAAATTTTGGGTAACCTTTTTGGCTTCGGGCCTTCTTAACCGAGGCCTAACACCCCTTTTGGCACCGATTTTTTTGTAATCGAGGCCTATAACTGCTTTTGGTTTCGGATTTTAGGTGAACCGAGGCATAAAAGTTGCCTGTAATTGCAAAATTGCCACCGCGCCATTATAGGCTTCAGTTCCTTGCCAACCGAGACCTATAATGCGAGGTAAAAATGTAATTCTGCACTAGTGAAAAAAGAAATATCAAGTCGATTACTTCAAGTTTCTTCTTTCCGTCAACTAACTAATTTCTTCATAAAAATCTCTCTCACCTATATTGTTTGATTTTAATTTATTCAAGACAGAGTTAGTAAACATATTTTTGCCTTTATAACTTACTGGTGTTAATAGAAACATGTGTTAAGTGCATGAGAAACACCTGAAAATACAGGTGAAGCTAATCTCAGATAGAAGAGTTCATCAAAACTTCATTTGATTTGAGCTTCATTTGTATAAATCTTTCTTAACTCCTATCTTTTTAGATTGCTTGTTATTAATATATAGGAAAACTTTGCAAAAACAAGTTGACTTAAGTATTCTTTGAACACAATCAACTGGCCAAGAATTTGAAGTGTATTAAGTATGTTAATTTCAGTATTAGTTAAGTTACACTATAAATTAGGTTTAAAGTATCTCAGCTAATTTAAAATATCTTAGAAGTTACAACTTGAATCTTGAAAGCCACATTTACTTTTCATTTAGAGTACATTTTGTTTCTCTATAGTTACAATACTTCATGGCTCTAAATAACCTTAAAATCCAGCTGAAATGTTACTTTTAACATTGTTTTGAAATAGGTTATTTTTTCACTCATATCCCTTTTAAACTAATTAAATGTAAGTGCATTTTATATGTACATTTCGGGTCTCTTTATTTAGACATATTAAATAATAATAATAATAATTATTATTATTATTATCATTTATCAAAAGGATGAATCGATCCTGACTATATAAGAATAATTAATATTATCTTAACACATGTAAGAGCATAGATAAATTTAAGACCAGTATTCTAAAGATCTTAAATAACAATTTTATTTTATTTAGATAACAAAAATGTCCATAAATATTATATAATTTTAATTGATCATTTATTTATTTAATATACATAGAAAAAGCTCAAAAATAATTAAATAATTTTAATATTGTTGTATTGTTTCTATTTTTTTAATCGTTTGTCTTTATTTTAATGTTGTTAAAAATTAAAATATTATTAAACATAAAAAAACTTAAAATATAAAGTAACAAACAAACATAAAAAAAAGTTAAGCAAAGTATATCAATTGTCAAGTAATAAAATGTTAAATATATACAAATTTTACAAAAAGAAAAGCAATTAAAATATGAAATTGAGATTTCATTGAATTATATATGAATTTTTAAAACAGTCCTTTTGTCTTTAGAAAATATGTTATATGAATTTATATTAGTTTAATTAGAAGAGTTAATTATTCCATATTTTAATATAAATAAAGTGGAATCAAGTATCATTAATTATACTTTAAATAAATATTTCAACATAAATATAGTGAAAGCAATTATCATTAATTATAACTTAAACTGTGTCTTTATGACATTTATTAGCATTTTTCATAAATTTAATCATATTTTCTATGTGTTTTTCATAAACATATAATGAATTTTATTCATTTTATCATGTCATTTTCCTAGAAAATATTGCAATGCAAACAAAAATATATCAATAAATAACAATTATCTACAATAAAAAATTCGTTTGTAAAATGTTTGTCGATAAATTTTATTGACGGATATAAAAACTTGATCGATAAATTATCAACAACAAAAAATCCATATGTAAAATGTTTGTCAAAAAAATTTACTGATAGATAAAAAATAATTGTCAGCAATTATTCATATATATATATATATATATATATATATATATATATTATCGATAAATTTTAGTTGTTGGTAAAATTTGTAAGTAAATATCGTGATTTAGAATTTTATTCTCTTTCTTGTTCGTGTTCATATTCTTCTTCTTTATTAATGAATTAAAAAAAAGCATAAATAAGATATTAGAAAAAAAATTAAATTATTGATAAATTTTATCATAAAATTATCAAAGTTTAAAGCAAAAAACTATAATGTCCATTTTATTGACGAAATTTACTGATAAATATTTGTCAATAATAAAATTTTTAACTTATCAATAAATTTTAAGAATATGTTTGTTATCAACAAGTATTTGTGTTGATAACAAAAATTATGTTTTACCAATCAATTTTATTTACAGATATTCCATGAGTAATGAACATTTTAAAATTCGTTGATACATTTTGTTTTACTATCAAATTTTTTCATCTCAATAAAATTTCATTATTAATTTAATATTTTCTAATAGTGTTTATAGTTCATATAAATTGGTATTTTTATTAATACAATATGATGAAATGGTAAGTTCTCTTGAAATATTGAGCGGAAAAGATTTGATGAATCTTTTAATTTTAGATGATTTTCTTTTTTATATAATATTTATTTATTTTTATTCAATATAAAATTTAAACTCATAAAAGCACTCCAATAAGATTAATAAGATTGTATATCTATCCTAGATATAAATTTAAAAATTACAAACATAACTTTTTATTGTGGAACAAAAAACTTGAATTACACAAAAAATTAGCTATATATATTGTTCCACTACACGTGTCATCTGAGGTGCTTTTTAAGGACAAAATCATAATGAAACTCCAACACTACAAAGTGGACAATACCTCAAGAATACAATCATTATTCCTAATAATATATTCAATCAAACTTAGATCAAGTCGAAATATATATATATATATATATATATATATATATAAATGAATTATCCTCGTTCATTCATGTTAGAGTGATTTTACACTAAATAAATATATTATTTAATAAATTAAAATAAATTATATTTAAAATTTTCATAACTTCTTTTATGTAGTGTTTGGATCCAACAAATTTACATTGAGCACAAACTTATTCTAATAAATATAATTAATTTATACTTAATAAAATTTGTCTTTTATTCTAAAATAACAAATATTTATAATAAATATAATTAATAATAATATTTCAATTATTTTTTTTTAATTTATTAAACTTATTACATCATTCACTAACTTGTATTAACTTTAAAAAAAAAAAATCTAAACAACTTCGTTCTCATCTATTTTTTTCTCAAATCCTTGAGTTTGTCAAATTCATTTTTCAATCCAAACACAAACTTAATTAAAATCGATTACAAAACTTATCTTCTTAAAAATAATCATCAGATAGTTTTCTGAAACTATTCTCAATTATTTATTTTTAAAAAATTATATTATTTGAATATAAAAAAAATACAGATGTGTTTTTGGTGTTATGTATAGTTTTTGTAAAAGGGAATCTGTGACGTTATGACACGAACAAAATTGTTTTGAAGCCGTAAAGTCTGAGCAGATAGCTACTCCCAATTTCTAACTAAGACTTCTCTCTCAGAGACAACAATCCAATATTCAACCAAACACATTTCCATAATCTCCGCTTTTTCTTTTCTTTTGCCCATTGCTCTTTGTCGCTCACACTTTCTTCTTCTAATATTTTTCCCTTTCCGTTACTTCCTCTCTTTAACCCCTTTCCCACTTTCAATCCATCCTTCATTTCACAATTTCACGTCATCATCATCATTCCACATTCACTATCTTTATCTTTTCATTTACATGTATTTATAATTATATCATTTCAGTTTATTCGCCAATTCAAATATGTTTTTATATCCGATTAATTCATTCTGTTATAATCCAAACATTAAAACCTTCCTAAATTAACTTATTCAGTGAGACAATATCTCATTTATATGCACCATGTTCATAGTTTAATCAGTAAACGAGCACGTTCAACAACATAAATTTTTCTCTACAAATTGCACATGCCATCAAGCCGCTGCCACACGTATTTTAAAATGCGTTATCTATACACACTGTCACTTTTGTCCATTGTCCTTATTTTCATGTTTCATCGTAACACGTTTAATCATGTTTCAAATCGACCACATTGTTTGTTATAAGCTATGGATAATGATAATCCAATAAATGACCTATGAATATGTAATTACTTTTCAGTGAAAACATTCTGCTCGTATTATTGTTCTGGCAGTAAACAATCAGAAAAGTTTAAAGTATTGTTTAGAGATTGAGGATGCTTGCTATTAGTAATAACCATTGGATAATTTCTTTAGATAAGGCTAAAAAAGATGAAGAAGAGAAAAAGTTAATTTACTTTAGTGTTAGTGTCGATACGTTGAAGGTACCAGAAGGATAAGTGGACCCAAAAAATGGTTGTTTTCTTACAAAATCATTGCACGCAAAAGATTTGTTTTTCAGTGGAAGGAAGAAACCCCAGGCATATTTTTATTTTCCAAATAAACACCCCAATTAATGATGTCATAAGAACTAAAAAATTAGCATCTCATGGACAGCTAGCACTTAGTAAGAATTATTAAATGGCTTCTCAACAAAGATGCCAATAATTAATGCTATTCAGTTTTCACCAAAGAGTCTCTCTTCTTTGTTGCCAAAAATGTAAGGTTTGCCAAACATAATGTTGAGGTCCACGCGCTCCAGCAATTTTTGTTTCTCTATAAATCAATCCTGCATACATACCCATCAAAACTGTGTCATGCCAAAAATAAAATCCTACTAACTTCATTTCAAATTGTTTGTAGCGTTGAGTTTATGAGCATCGCATAATCAATATATTATTATATTTACTTCATTCATGACTTATTGTGGTGATTTATGTGAAATCATCATTCATTCAAAGACATTACACAAGTTTAGACTATTACATTTTTACAATGCCACGTTTGCCATACATACGTGTTTGAATCAAAACTTCGTGCGCGTGAAACATGATTTAAGATTCCTTAAGAAATTAGAAAGGTGGAAGAATTCAAGATCTAGGATTTTCTGTCTGCATTACATGCCATATCAGAGTTGTGATTCTAATTCTGTATTTTTGTACGATTAATTTGCCCAAACTTCGTAAAAATGAGGGGAAACTTGACGGTGACAATTAATCGTTTTTTAATTGTCGGGGTTTCAAACATGTGCTCATGTTTTCAATTTTTCACGATCACACGTTTTGGTATGTTTTCCTGGGAAATCGATCGTTGTTATTGACCTAGAAATAAGACATTTTCATACACTTTAAAGTAATAAACTTGGTGCCCCAAGTCCAAGCATAGCCGGCGCCAAATACTTGTACCCAAATATTCAATATTTTTTAACAAACGTTGACCTCAAAATTTCAATAGTCTCTATTGCGTGCATCTCACTTTACTTGTTCATATTTCCTACCCTTCATCACAAACCCCCATTTTTCATTGCTCCCCATGCAAGCCACCATATATAAAACCACTTCCTTAGTTTCTCCACAGTCAAAAATTCTCTGCAATAAATTCGACACATTCCTTAAACCTCTTCCTTCATAACAACCTAAAATCCTGCTGAAGCAAAACTCCCTTATTCCGATCCTTCCACTTCCATGGCCACTTCTCATCATTCTAAAACCTTTCATCTTCCATGCAAAGCCTTTTTTCTGGCTTCCCTCCTTGTTTACTTGCTTCTTGTTGGTTCCTGCACTGCAATAAGGACCGGGGCAACTATGAGGCTGAATAAAAGCTCAGAACTTCTCCGGCCAAAGCAACAACCGCGTTTTCAATACAGAGGCCTTGTTTTCAACTTCTTCCCCAAAGGGGTGCCGATACCACCTTCAGGCCCTTCAAAGAGGCATAACTCGGTGCTGGATTCCACACCTCAGAATTGAGCTCAACAAGAATGTCCTTTTTGCACAAGTTTCTCCATTTTTTGTTTTCTTCTTTAAATTTTGGGTTTTGAATTGATAGGATAGGAGGATAGATGCAACGTTTACAGTCTGATATCAGATCTTAGAGGGTCTGATTTTATTTTTGGCTTTGATTCTAAATTTTACTGTACAGAAGATATATGCATATAGTAATAATGTATTTACTCATTATTCAGTACGGTATGACTTTGCTACCTTTTTATATGTTCATTTTGTCACCTGTTGATTCTAACTCTGATGATGATGATGATGATGATGATGAGAAATGAAACCAAATGGTTTCTCTTGAATTGAACCTTGGTTGTTTTTAATGTGTTGTAGCAAATCAGAATTCGGAAACATGAGCTGGGTTGAATTTCATCGAAGTAGTACATAGTACATGCCCCCACCCACTTGTTCTGTGTCTACGTGTAACATTGACATAAGATAAATGATGATAAATAAAAAAGCCAGGTTTTGGATCCTTTCCCAGAAGTGTAGGAGAAAAGGCAATAATAGAAGGCTCAAAGTCTTCCAAGTTGGCCCTGGGAAAACTAAGGCCCACTCACTTGCGAAACTTCCACTCAATGAAAACTTTGTTTCTTCCAAACTCTGTTCCTTGCCTTAAATGAGCTACGCCTCTATGCTGTGTTATTGAAGAAATTTGGCACGTAGTACCCATTGAATTAGTCCAATGGGACAAGCTATGGCTATGGCTGAGATCTTGATGTTGGGTCCATATTAGGTATGAAGTCCACTTTCTTCAAGGGCTGCATCTTGTGTATTCTTTCATTGTAGCTTGGAATGGTGTGCGAATTTCAATGACTTCAAATCCCTCAAGGAAAGGGAATTATTAGAATAAAGTTCATAATTCGACGGCTGTATAAATGCCAGAAATAAATTAATGAGTGCAACCGTTTTTCTCCTTCAAACCAATTGAGTTTCAATTTTGTCAGTTACTGTGATGTTTGTCACCTTGACCATATACTAAGGGGAATTTGGGTAACCCTACCTACGTATTCATTAAACAAGAATAAATTGAATTAGGAAAATGATGTATGGAATAGATATCACTATACAAGTTGACAGCTGGAGAAAGAAAGAAAAAATGTAAATATGTTATGTAATTAATTAGGTCTTATTTTTTTATAAACTGAAAAATTAAATATGTTTTACAAAGATTAGATGAAATCATAAACATGTAATAGTTCAGAAAAAAGAAATGTGGATTAAGTAGTCTGAAATTCTGCTTCTGAAACTTCTCATTACAGTCAGAATTTCGAAGTAGTATGTTCAGTATTTTGCTTCCTTATTAAATATGACAAAAGATTAAAATTTTAAGAGTGTTTTACATGAAAAACTTCTCCTTAACCCAACCATGATGGGAACAAGATATAGTGGAGGTTCATAAAACCCATACATAAGGTAAATGAAATTAAAAACTAAAAGGGCACACATACACATCATCACGAAACTATGTCCTGATTTAATTAGATAGAGCAGAATGGTATAGCAAATCTTTAGTTGGAAGATATGTTTGCAAAGTTTACGCTGACTTTAAGTGCATATGCAGCATGCACAGTGCAAAAAGATGTAGCACCCGTCAATACATGAGAATAAAATAAAGGTTACACGTTTTCAACACAGAATACTGTCAACACCATTTGTACGTTCATCTTGGGGGCTTGGTGCATACCAACATGCCATATACCTAGAATTCCGGATATAGGTTCCCTTTCAGCAATTTTTGGCGACTTTCAGGCCTAGATCATCTCCTAATCTCACACTGTTTCTTCATTTCGTTCAAAAACCAAAATGCATGCTAAAATCTCAAACTAATAGACAAAAGCTCAATTTTGTTTTTTTCGTTTTAAAAAGCCAAAGTGATGGCTTTACTGGGTTACAATATATAGTTTGTGACACTTTGAGGAGTAAGACTTTGTGTCACTACTTTTTATGATGTTGGGAAAATGGTGTGTATCTAGAAATCAGTTACTTGAACACATATAATTGGAGTTCCTTCTAGGTTTGTTCATTGGAATCTGAAACATTAATCTTAATGATGGAGAAGTAAGGGTTATTGGTGGTTGTGGTTCAGTGATGACTGGCCAATGAATCGCGTGGATGCATATAATAATAGAGGACATAGAACATGCAAAATACCTAATTAGAGTCTGATGTTTACTGATAGCATATTATATAGCGAGAGACGTGACCTCAATTTCTTTCACTCCATCTTCACTTGGCTTGGGGAATCCATCAAAATTTAAGACTTTTATGTTTGAAAAAAAAAACATTTAGCTGGGTATGAGATCACACTAAATCTATTCAATTACATAGATTGAACATTCATGAAAGTAATTGTGTATTTTAATATTATTTATCGTTTACTACTCTTAGTTGAGAGATACACGAAACTATAACTTTCAGTCACACTCTCCAAGTTGAAATTAATATGGAATTCAGTTAGAAAAACATTTATTTTCCTTTCAGTTATATACGGAGTCAAAATATAGAGCTATTTAATTGAAACGAAGGTATATGAATGGAATTTTTTATTCAAGAAAATAAAACCCAACATTCCCAAACAATTTCTGAATCGAGATAATCTGGCTTGGTAAAGATTGCCTCTCTTATTTAAATGTCTCTCATTAAAAACTTATTTTTAACTTATTTAAACATCTCTCATTATAAAGCTTAATATCACTTGCTTAAAAAAAGTTTGAGTTTATTTTATTTAACTCTTTCATAATTTAATTATTTTTCTTAATTTCCCTTTCAAATTTACAAAGTTATTATTTGATCAATATTTTAGTTCAAAATGATAATTAACATACACAGATATGTGCTTCTAATGCAGTATGTGAGATTCAAAATTCTAGAAAAATCAGTTTTCATAATTTACTATATATATATATATATATATATATATATATATATATATATATATATATATTCTCAACTATTACAAATATAACAAAATTATTAAATTAATTTTAATATTATCAACCATACACAATTCTATAGTTTCTACAGTATATATACAACATAAATCATTGAAATCCTATCATCAATTTAGATAAACAAGTAGTAAGTTATCGATGTCAATTATAAAAGTTAAATTTGAGTTATTTAAATAATCGAACTTAATTTCAAACTTAAGTTTATCCATTCAACCAAACAAACAAATTTAATTAAAAAATTAACCGATCAAACTTAAACTCACTCATAAACGTTATAGTAATTAATTACAACTTTTAGCATTCTAATTCTAAGAGTCATTATTTTGTGAAGACTTTTCTTAAGTATAATCTAACTTGAGAGATTAGACTTTCTTGCCTAACTATTTATTTAAAACATTAAAAAAAACAGAGATAATAAAGTGACTTTTCTCTGACTAGAGTTTTGAGTTGTGAAATTCTATTCGATTATTGATGTAGTTGAGATAGTGGATTAATGACTCAATGACATTAAGTCCTTATTAAAAAAATATATAATATTTATGTAATATAATATGATGAATTTAATGAAATTAAAATTTTCACTACAATAAATATTAATATATGAAATAACAAATAAAATTTAAAATAAAAAATTAATTATTAAAATTTTGAAACATTATTTTAATAAAGCAACTAAAATAATTTTTGTAATAATAGCACAAGTGTTATATATATATAAATTTTTTATTTTATAAATTTTGGTCGTCCTTTTACTCTCCACGATAATCGGTAATAACTTTCATCACTTGGTTGTTATGAATAAAGTTTGGCACTTTATCCACCTGCTACTTTTTCTTAAAATGTTTTTATTACTTCTTTTTACCATTTTCAATCGGAACTAATCTTTATTTTGCATTAGCTGAATCTCTAATATACTCTTGACATAATTAATCGAATAATCATATACGAGTTTCAGTGAATCCTTTTTTTGTTGATAAGAAGTTTTACACTAAAAACATATCAAATAAAAAATGTAAAACACGTCACAAGTCTCAACTAATATTCTCTTCATTATAGTTTGTAATTCAACTTCCTCTGATAATTCTTATTATTTTATCCACCAACAACTGTGTTTCAAGTTTTTATTTTTTATAATTGTAAGAGTTGACGTAAATCATAACAGCTTCACCACAGTAGTTTGCTGCGGCAAGTTCATTGAAATCTTTGGACCTCAATTATTGAAGTTGAGTTATAGATTGGGGTATCTCGATTTGAAGAAAAGGAGGCCAGAAATAGATTAAAATTTGGTTTGTGTGTAGTATTATAAGAATTTGGTGAATTTTAATATTTGATGTTAGCAGACAATAGTCTGCATTAGGAATCACAACGGATGACAACTAGGTTGAATGGGATGGATGTAGGTTCCAGTATTCCATTTCAAATATTCAAATAAAAATTTGTGTTGATATTGTTGGGATTTGTAGGACTTTTGATAATATGAGAGATATATGTGATATGTTATACGGAGGAACATGTTATATATAGAGCAAAATATAACAAAATATCAAGTATATTCTATCCACTGTTGGGTTATATATTTTTTCATATTTTTCATAGAGCAAAATATAACAAAATATCAAGTATATTCTATCCACTGTTGGGTTATATATTTTTTCATATTTTTCATATATAGGTTATCGTCATTGAGATATTGAGCTTCTATATAGTTATATGACATTAGTCTTACACATATAAGACCTTAGACACCACTTTTACATAAAAACCTTAAGACAATGTTGTTATGGGCCTTTATTCTTATATAGTGTTTAACTTTGTCTATTCTATCCAATGTGGGACTTTGACTCACTTGGCCAACAAATATTTATATTTATTTTTATATTTTACCGATATAATTTTTTTCCATTTTTTTATTAAAGAATAGATATATTTTGTACATGTTTTTTTATTATTTTAAATGTAAGTTGTGAAATTAATGACAGAAAAACGTTATAGTAAAACTTTTAAATTACATTAAAGATATTTTAGCCAATTAAAAGGAAGATAAATATTAAGACAGAATACATAAGAAAAATCTGGATTTACCAATAAAATTATTAACGAATTTTAAAAAATCAAATACTGATCAATTTATTAGTAGATTTTCAAAAATTTAAAATTTAATTATCAAAAAAATTTACTAAAAAATTGAAATAAAGTTCAATTACCGATGAATTCACCGATATGTTTTTTAAAAAAATATATCATTGAAATTTTTACCGATCAAAACTAAAGTAGAAACTTTAATATCTCTTTTACGGACGAAAATATCAATAATAAAAATTAAATTATGCATTGTAAACAAATTTTATTGATAAATTTATCATTGACAGAAAATTCTGTAAAATGTTAAAATCTGTAAGTAATTTTTAAACAATTTTTTTCATCATCAAAATATTGTATCGATTATATTTTTTTTATTCAGTAAAATTTCCTTGATAATATAATATTTACATATTAGAATTAAGATGCAATAAATATATTTTCATTCTTATATGAATTTTAAAAAATTGAGTATTATCTGTACTTATATTTATATCCATTCAATATTTATGTTGAAGTTTTGGAAATTGATACCTGATTGAAATAGTACTCATGCATATAGATCAACTTCTAAAATTAATATAATTTTGAAAATACAAAAATAAATAAATATAATCATTGTTATTATTATGACTATATTTTTATAAGTGGTGATAGATAAACAGCTTATATTTTAATAAATACTCATCCATTATCAATCATATCATATTTTTATTTTAAGATATAAAAATATTTAAAAAAAATCAACTATAAAAGTAAAAATGTTATTATTTTATTATTTCATAGGTGTAAAAACCTTTATGATGTTCATATATAAAATTTTTCTATTTTTCTATTTTTCTATTTACTATTATCATTACTGTTATAATTACGTGGGAGTTACTATTAGAAATGAATCTGGCCTAGTTAGTGACTAGCTCTGTATGGATATCCTAATATTAAGATTGGATAAACTCTGATATTATAATAGAAATAAACCACTCTTAAAAGCTAACTTAAAAAATAATGATTGTCCTAGCCTTAGATAAGAATATTCTAAGTATCTTTCCTTCAAATGCTAAATGAAATACTGCAATGATTAGTTAATGGGCTTCGCAAAGAGTTCCAAAAGAGTGCTCTTAATGTTAGTTTGGACTTGGACTCAAATATGGGCCTAGACTAGCTTTAGCTTCTCACAATTAAGCAAGAAAATGTTTCTTTCATTAATCTTGTAATGATAAATATGTCAACTGGTTGCATTTTCAGTATCCAAAATTAAATATATTTACATTGTATTTCATGATTTGAAATTTGAAAGTTTTTCAAACATTTTATCATTAAGTTAGGGAACTTATTTATAATTAAAAGACAAAAAATAAATATTGATAAAGTTGATGGGCTACTTTCTATATTTATGAAATTGTATTTTATCGGTTATCAAATAAATTCACATAAGTAATGATAATGAAAGTGTTAGTTATTAACATAAGTTAAGGTAGAGTAGAATGTTTTATTTGAAATAAATATGACATGAAAAGGGACATCATAATATGGTGTCCAAGTGTGCAAGGGAACAAAACCTATCCATGAACAAAATAATTGGGTTTTGGTGGTTGAAATTTTGAGGTTGTAGAGATGAATCAGAAAATATTGGCACTTGGCATGTAAAAAGGCACGTCATCAACAGATACCTGTGACTGTGTCAGTGAAAGAAAGTGTGAAGCTTTTTTTATAAAGCAAGATTTCTAAGCAGAGACGTAACTGTTATGTAAAACCATCTCTTTCATATAACATCACTTTCTCAACTTAAGAAGGCCTCCAAAAGCTACAAGTGAGATCAAAACTTAATAACAGGACCAAAATAGACAAAAATAAATAAAATATGTTAAAACTAAACAGTAAACACAATAAACTGAAAAGGGATATAAAGTGGTAATAAAATATAGACCAGAAATAATTAAGGGAATTCTATTACTTTAAAATGATTTTTTACTTTACCTTTTCTTCTCTTCTCAATATTTAATTCATTTATACCCACTTTTTTTTTTCTATTTCTCGTTTACCAAACAAACACGGGGAAAATTAAATATATTCTTACTTTCTATAAATACTATTAATTTAAATTTATAACATTTTAAAGTATCATTATCTAATAATATCATGACGCGTATACATAATAACTATTTTGAAATAATAAAGTTAAATATACATCACATCAGTAATAAATGGTAATAAAACTTGATCTAAAGATTAAATTACATGAAACTTGAAAATAATAATAAGTGGAGCAGTGCTTAAGCTATCTTAAATGAAATTATCTCTGATTAATAATTAAATTACATGAAACTTGAAAATAATAATAATTGGAGCAGTGGTTAAGCCATCTTTAATGAAATTATCTCTGATTAATAATAGTTTTAAAAAATTTAATGTTTTAAAAGTCTTTTGGTACTTTTTTATAGAAACATGATACTCGACAATTTATTTTTCTGACAAACTTTGATAAATTAAGTATTTAGATAAAAAAAATATTACTTTATTATTTTATTTTGATTAAAAAGTTAAAAGTGCAATTTTATTTATGAAAACTTTGTCATCAAAAGAATACTTATGTCAAAACATAATTTTCCTTTTTTATATTAAGAAAGATGAACCGAGTACAGTTAGGTTTTACATTGTAGAGGATATAAATAGAAAGAAAAATGGATTTATTGTTTGATTTATATAAAATATGAAAAGTGCATAATGGTACACAACAGATCAAATTCATACCTTTTTTTTTTTACCTTATATATTACAAAACATTCAAACAGTATACTAGCATCTTGATTTCATTACATTCTATTATGTTAATTAATGTGATGAGTTTTATTTGATGTGCTATTATTAATCCAACCATAGCCTTAGCCAAAAGTATCAGTAGTTAAAAAGACTTGTAATAAAAGAGAGAAGAAAGTTTCTTTTTTTAAAGTACAGACTTTGTGGTGAACTAGGCTGGCGTGGCGTGGGACTGGGAAACAATACTTTCGAATATGCTAAACTTAAAATTTGTCCCATTGCAGATAAAAAAAGCGATTTTGAATATACAATGATGTTAGAAGGGTGGTGATTAAACTAAAGGGAGAGTTTAGTGAGAAGATAAAATAAGAGCATTAAAGGGAAGAGTGATTAGAGGGTAGGATCACATGAAATGAAAGGAGTGAAAGGAGAGACAGTTACCCACATTGATGCCATACAAGTGTACAAGGTTACAATAGTTGGAGTGTTGGAGTGTGTTCCATTCCATCACACTTGAATAACAACCGCTTGGCTCCTGCTGTGTCTGCTTGCCACATGTTCTTTGTTTCCTTCAACTTTTACACTGACCCCACTTTCTCTTCTCCACTCTCTCTCAATTAATAACACTCCTCACTCCTTCTCCTTCCTCCATTTCCTATCTTCCTTCTTTCCCACCAATGACTGACATCACTGATGATGTGGCTGAGGAAATCTCCTTCCAGAGCTTCGACGATGACTGCAGGTTGCTCGGGAATCTCCTCAACGACATTCTCCAGCGCGAGGTTGGCACCAACTTAGTGGACAAGATCGAAAGGATTCGAGTCCTTGCGCAGGTCAAACCAACCTTTCACCCTTTTCCCTTTTCTTTCACTCACCGGCTCTCCTTCTTTTTCATCCTCAGGGGGTTGTTGCTGTTACCTGTTTGTGTTTAATTGCTATGTTCTGTCAGTTTTGCAGTTTTTGCCAGACAGAAACTAAAATTAAAGTTCCAATCTTTCTTAAAAATTAACAATTTCACATGCATGGTGGTTTGTGATAGAATAAGATGTATACTTTTTACTCTTTTACTTATTTTACTGTTTCTGAGGTATTCTTTATATGCATTGGTGTTTCATGAACCATGATGCATGTGGGTCATGATTTGCGAGCTTTTGTTTGTTATGGATTGTGATGGTGCATGTGGTGAGTTCGTGTGATGAGAAGCTTGGACGTGGAAATTGGGTGGCACTGAGTTCAATTTCTCTTTTTGGCAGAGTGGTTGTAATATGAGGCAGGCGGGTATTTTGAACATGGCAGAGCTGCTTGAGAAGCAGTTGGCTTCAGAGTTGTCGAAGATGACACTAGAAGAAGCTTTCACCCTTGCTCGTGCCTTCAGCCACTATCTTACTTTGATGGGCATAGCTGAGACCCATCACAGGTAATTCGGTCATAGCTTATTGGTTTTCATACTCTCATTATATTGATAATATCATTGTAAAATCTGAACAATTATATTTTGTTTCAATACTTCGAGAGTACTACTGGGCAGGGTAGTCTCTTATAGAGTTTGTGCTTTTGTAGGGTTCGTAAAGGAGGGAATATGGCACAAACTGCAAAATCTTGCGATGATATATTTAATCAGCTGGTGCAGGGTGGAGTTTCCCCAGAAGAACTTTATGACACAGTCTGCAAGCAGGTTATTGTTTTGTTCTTTACAAGCAAAGATGAAACTGAAATCAAGTGGCCTTCCGTGATAAGTATAAAGTTTTTAGCCTAACTTCTATGACAACTTTTTCATCCAAACTTCTGCTACGCTTCCTTGAATTTTTATGGAAATTATTGAATGCACCATGCAGACTAAGATTAGTAATTTTGAAACTTTCTTTATTTTCTTTCAGTATAATTATCTTTTGTTATTGATTTGGAGTGCAATGTTTACTTTGATGGTCTTTGAATCAGTGATCTAGTTCCAGCTTCTCTTCCTTCTAAAAATTCAATTTGATTTCTGTCGCTACAGGAGGTTGAAATTGTTCTCACGGCTCATCCCACACAGATCAACCGTCGAACCTTACAATTCAAACACGTCAGAATTGCTGTGAGTTTCTTTGACCTTGTTGGGCCATAGAAAATATTTCCAAAAGCTTGAAAATTTCAATCTATATTGTCATATAAGCATCAGTCTTTAACTACTTCCCCCCTCTTCCATGTAGCATCTTTTGGATTATAACGATCGACCCGATCTTAGCACTGAAGATCGGGAAATGGTGATTGAAGATCTGGTAATTTTTCTGAACTGTATTTTCACTCTAGAAAGGTGCTTGACTGTGTTTAAATTGTAGATAATCTTCTTTAATTATGAAATGGTGTGTGCAATTTTTTTGTTTCTGCAAATACTTTTTGCTATTCTCATAGATCAGAAATGGTTTGGTAGGTGAGAGAGATAACTTCAATATGGCAAACAGATGAACTAAGGCGCCAAAAGCCCACACCAGTAGATGAAGCTAGAGCTGGTAAGCTACTTCATTATTTTATACGTCAGCACTTGCATGATTTGGTTCACAGTAAAAGAAGGGAATTATATTTGGCACATGAGAACTGTTTGTTCAATAAATTCCCCCCAGGTTTCAACATTGTGGACCAGTCACTATGGAAAGCTGTTCCTCATTACTTACGACGTGTTAGCAATGCTCTAAAGAAGGTCTATCATCTTTAATTCATGGTCTTGGCTTTAAATTCTCTCTAAGATTTTGAATACAATCTATCCTCCCTCGCAGCATACAGGAAAGCCACTCCCCTTGACCTGCACTCCCATAAAGTTTGGATCTTGGATGGGAGGTGATAGAGATGGGAACCCAAATGTGACAGCAAAGGTGAACATTTTTAACATCCATTAAAGTTCTTGATGCCAATACTCTACAAAATGATTTCACTTTTTTGAATAAGTGGAAGAGTTTTTCAATGAGTGAGAACTTTTCCAGTAATGCAATAATCATATTTTTGTCATAAATTTCATCAATTTAAAATTTAAACATCTCTTGTGTGCTTTGGTTAAGGAAAATTTTAATGCTTGTTGAACGTGGAGAACTGTCGAGGGAAATAAAAGTTAGCTACCTATTATTATGTTAAATACTTCCTGAAATATTTCTTTCTAAATTTCCCTGGAGTGGAGGCTGGATATTCTTTACTGGTTCAATCATTGACATCATCTGTTGTGTGTAATTTACACAACATCATCAACTCACCAGAATCTTGGGCTGGATTTTCAGTGCCAGAGAACATTTATCTTACCAATTTTGCTTGATTTAATAGTTTCTGACTAAGTGTTTTTCTTTTTGTTACTCAGGTCACTAAAGATGTTTCACTTCTATCTAGATGGATGGCAATTGATCTCTATATCAGGGAAGTGGACAGCCTCAGATTTGAGCTATCCATGAACCAGTGCAGTGATAGGCTGTCAAGACTGGCACATGACATTCTAGGTGATTTAACATCAGATTTGAATGCTTTGAAATCATTACAATTCAAAGCATAACTTTATAATTCATGGCTTCTAAAATATTAACACTACTTTGGACTTAAGATTGGAGGGGTCATGTTTTCATAAAATCCATAGACCAAGTCTCATCTATTTAAAATTGACTCCAACAGACTGGGTGTGTGGTGAATGTTGATGCTTGAGAGCTTTGTGTGATTTTCCTTGAAGTGTTTTCTGATTTTTCTTCTTCTTAGCTTTAATAATATAAGATTAGCATCAAATCAACTGCTAGTTTGATACTATTATAATCTGTATCCACGAGTTGATGGTTACCTCTTCCTCTGCAGAAGCTAAACATGACAATCCCCGTGAGAATTGGAACCAATCCGTGAATAGAAGTCTCGCACTCCCAACACAACTTCCAGCTAGAGCTCATTTACCTTCTATTGCTGGTACACATATTGGAGTTAATGTTTTCTATCTAGTTCTTTGAGAATATCATATGTTATATCATATAACTTGTATGTCATTGATGTCCACATTTTTGTTTCCTACAACTTCCTAGACATTTTCATTTCATTGCATGAAAATAACTGCAATGCTAAGGGACTTCATTCTGTCATACATGAGGGATGAGACATATTTGACATTCTAATTCATATCCTGTTTGGACATATTCTTTTGTGAAGAAAATGGTGAATCTCGGCATCCTAGACTAGACATTCCAGGACCTGATCACATGCAATCTAATCACAAGGTAGTTCAATTCCGTGTTTCTCATATTTCTGATACTGCCATAGCATATTAGATAATATATATTTTCTAATTGGTAGGATGGTGGGGCTGCCTTAAGTTCAACTGCATCGAAAAATGTCAATCCCAATATTCAATTTCCAGGAACAAGTTCAGCAAATTCCAGTGCTTCTTCAGCTACAGCATCATCTTCTTTTGGTCAAAAGAAATTGTATGCAGAACCTCAGACAGGAAAGTCCACTTTTCAGAAGCTTTTAGAGCCAATGTTGCCTCAACTTCCTGGAATTGCTCCGTATAGAATTGTCCTGGGGAATGTTAAGGATAAGGTATTACTTCAATTTTATTCCGGTATTGGTACTTGAAAAAGGACTTTATAAATGCCACTACTTGGAATTCCAGTGATTTTTTTTAAGTAACTTTAAGTTGTCATTTAATGAATGCAAACATCTTTGCAATGTCTTGTTCAGCTTGAGAAAAGTCGTAGACGATTAGAACTACTTCTGGAGGATGTTGCTTGTGACTATGATCCTTTGGAGTACTATGAAACATCTGATCAGCTTTTGGAACCTCTGCTTCTCTGTTACGAATCTCTGGTACTCTTTTTCTTTCCTTCTTTTGCCTGAAGGGTTGTCTTGTCCACAATTAGTATGTAACTCTCCATATATTCACAGCAATCATGTGGATCTGGGGTGCTAGCTGATGGTCGACTTGCTGATCTGATTCGTAGAGTTGCTACCTTTGGAATGGTGTTGATGAAGCTTGACTTGCGTCAGGTCTGACTTAAATTGTATGTTTAATATTGCTTAGATAGTCGGTTTTGTGACCTCAGAATTTAATTATGACAGGAATCTGGGAGACACGCAGAAGCACTTGATGCAATAACAGAGTATTTAGATATGGGTACTTACAGTGAATGGGATGAAGAAAAGAAGTTGGAATTCTTAACAAAAGAACTGAAAGGGAAGAGGCCTCTAGTTCCTCTTAGTATAGAGGTGAGTGAGATGGTTAGAGTTTTTGGTATACTAAGCACATATTTGCCAAACTGTCTTGTGGGACAGGAAAGCTTTTTTTTGTACTTTAGTTTCATAGTTGAAGGGTGAAGAATTGAAGCTATTCCATCCTCACTTTTCTGTATGATTAACTGAATGTTGATTAGTTCCAAAACCGTCATTGTGATCTTTCATAGGTGAAAATTGGAATAATAGCCTTAGTTTCTTCAACGAACTATAGTTACTGACACACCGAGAAGTTCCTTATTGAACTTTCTATAACACTTGAATTAAAAGTATAAAGTTAACTATTCTTTTTACATTCTTATTCATCTAAAGTGATAAAGAATTGAACTGCATGTGATAATTCAATTCTTTCTGTTCCATGTTCATAGTTATTTATGATTGGTATCTTGATTTCTTCTTTTAGGTTCCTTCTGATGTTAAAGAAGTCTTGGATACATTCCGAATTGCTGCTGAACTAGGAAGTGATTCTCTCGGAGCTTATGTGATCTCTATGGCCTCAAATGTATGAAACTTGCTACTACAAATTATGCATACAATTTGCACAAAATCACTTGCAGATTCCAGTCTCACCTAGCCTGAATGGCGTACTAAATTGCATGCTCTAACATCCATCGAGTCATTTCTTTAAAAAATTCATTCTTGGCGTTTGATTTTACATGTAAAAGTTATTTTCCCTATATTCTGTCAAGCTGCTAGTGATAACTTCTTTCATGTAATATGTTTTGGCATTTCAACTCTACATCTATGAAGGACACAAACTTGTTTAAAAACATGAAAAAATTGAAATTGATATTCACACTGATAATAATGGTTTTATACTTGATTATCAGGCAAGTGACGTCCTTGCAGTAGAGCTTTTACAGAAGGATGCACAGCTTGCTGCTATTGGTGAGTCGGGAAAAGCATGTCCTGGTGGAACGTAAGTATGAAACTTAGGTGGAACTTACATATGTTTTTTTTTAATATTATTTCTGAAACAAAAACTTGAAGCAATTGTTTTATCATGCAAATTAGGACATGAAGAATAATGTATTCGGGAACTATTTTCTTAATAGGTTGCGAGTGGTACCTCTGTTTGAAACTGTGAAAGATCTGAGAGGAGCTGGTTCAGTTATCCGAAAACTTTTATCAATAGACTGGTACCGTGAACACGTCATTAAGAACCACAACGGACACCAAGAGGTACCATTTTAATCCGAGGTCATCTCATTTTTGTTACGACTGTAATGTGAAATTTACCTTAGAGAACTATAAATTATATATCCAGGTTATGGTTGGATATTCTGATTCGGGTAAAGACGCCGGTCGCTTTACCGCAGCCTGGGAACTTTTCAAAGCTCAGGAGGATGTTGTAGCTGCATGCAATGATTATGGCATAAAGGTTACACTATTTCATGGCCGTGGAGGCAGTATTGGTCGTGGTGGAGGGCCAACATATCTGGCTATTCAGTCCCAGCCCCCAGGGTCTGTCATGGTAGGTTATGTTGCATTGCATTCTTTTGGAAGTTCAAGTATGAGTCTAAGTTTTATATTGAATAAAAATGAGAAAGTTAAATATGAGGGTGAAGATTTATAAATTTATTGTCTTAAGGTTTTGAGTTAAAAGTATTGTCAATTTTTTATGTGTGGGTTGACTCATTTTTCAGTGAATTTCAGTTTCATTTTCCCTTCTAAAATTATGAGCAATTTTTGAAAGAACATATTTATTTTTCCATGGTGCATTGTAGGGAACGCTTCGGTCTACTGAGCAGGGAGAGATGGTGGAGGCCAAGTTTGGGTTGCCACAAATAGCTGTTAGACAACTTGAGATATACACAACAGCGGTGCTACTTGCAACCCTTCGTCCTCCTATTCCACCCAGAGAAGAAAAATGGCGCAATGTGATGGAAGAGATCTCGAACATCAGTTGCCAGTGTTACCGCAATGTGGTGTATGAAAATCCAGAATTCCTGGCCTACTTCCATGAAGCCACACCAGAGGCAGAACTTGGCTTCCTTAACATAGGTAGCCGCCCTGCAAGAAGGAAGAGCTCAAGAGGAATTGGACACCTTCGTGCAATTCCGTGGCTATTTGCATGGACACAAACAAGATTTGTTCTTCCAGCTTGGCTTGGAGTTGGAGCAGGTTTGAAAGGAGCTTGTGAGAAGGGTCTCACTGAGGATCTGAAAGCCATGTACAAAGAATGGCCGTTCTTCCAAAGTACCATAGACCTGATTGAGATGGTTTTGGGAAAAGCAGACATTCCTATAGCGAAGCACTATGATGAAGTGCTTGTGTCACAGGAGAGGCAAGAGCTTGGTGGTGAACTGAGAAGTGAGCTCATGACGGCGGAAAAGTTTGTACTAGTGATTAGTGGGCACGAGAAACTTCAGCAGAACAATAGGAGCTTGAGGAGGCTGATTGAGAATAGACTTCCCTTTCTGAATCCCTTGAACATGTTGCAGGTGGAGATCCTCAAGAGGTTAAGACGTGATGATGACAACCGTAAAATCAGAGATGCTTTGCTTATCACCATTAATGGAATTGCTGCAGGGATGAAGAATACAGGTTGACCTTGCTTCTCAGAGATTATACTGTACAAGCCTTCACATGTGTTCACCCTTGTTTTATAATAGGTTTGCTATGGAAAGATTAAGATAGCCATAATGGCGAATGCTTTGTTCTGTACTTTAAAGATATCCTCTAATGTGATGAAGTGATGCATAATAAGTTTTTCCAGTATTTTGGATTGCATTGGTCTTGTTGGTTTGGTAACCATGCTTTAATATTTTAATCAAATTATTAAAAATTTATTTTTAAAAAAAGTATATAAAACTTTAAAAATTATATAAAAGTCAAAAAAATAATAGAGAGAAATCAAATCATTAGTAAACTATTTTTACAATATAATTAATTAGTAAACTATTTTTACAATATAATTAATTAGTAAATTGATCTATTTTTTTAATAAATGATTCATAGCGACCCACTTTTAAAAAAAAAAATCACTGTTCTTGCATAAGGTAAATGGAATCACTGGAAAGAAAGTTTACTTCCCTAGGGCAGCAGTTATTAGTTAATGCAAACCTTTTCTAATTGCTATTCTATTAAATTAATTATGGCACCAACTCTTGGCGGTCCAACCTTAAAAAGTATTTCTACTTTTATATTACCCAACATTCATAATCCCACTCCCAATCACAAGTACATTTTAATCCCAATTTAACAAGAACATTACCTTAACCCAAATAGAGATCCCACATTTCAACAAAACTGCTTGTTGTCTTTATTCACAAGCCTAAATAAATTCAATTTTATTATTGATCAATAAAAGATTTGGTCCTCCAAAAACATTGAAATTCAACCAACAGACTGACATATCTGATGATACACAAAACCTTCTATCAACTCATTAGTAAATAATACAGCCTACAGTTGTAATGAAGGCAAACAATTACGCTGGATTTTACATTTTTACCAACAGGAAGTAGAGAAAACTTCAATCCCGGGAAGTACAGAAGATATATTGCGCTCTACCATAATTGCAGTCCCACATCACATTCTGATACAGTGGAAACTAAACTTTGGTTGGCCATGTTGCTTGTGCTGACATAATAATTCCAACAATCACTCCAAATAGCCCAAGCGCGCTACCAAAGATCTCAATCACAAGAATTTTCACGAAGAGGGAGGAATTCTGAGCGTCAGATAATGCACAGCTGCTTCCAATTATTCCTACACATAACCTGCCAGAGGGTAAAAAATTGAATATGTCACAACAGCATGGAAAAGGTCCCCCTGCATTCTTCGGGAGAGTTTCCTGCAAAAATATTAGAGGTAGGGTAACAAAGAATACACACCCACAAACAAGATTTGCGAAGCCCACGATTAATCCAGAAGCAAAGATTGCATATCCAGCCCTAAGAGACTCTGGGTCATAGATATTTGCTGCTGGAACGCTTTCTAATTTTGTTTGAAGAATAATAGCCACAATAACACCATATATAGCAACAGCTTCACAGAAGATTACACTGAAATACAACAAACATCACGAACCATAATGACAAGATGGCACAGATATTTATATTTGAAACTATATCAGCCACTATTATGCAGATACTACATGCAGAAAGGAACATTAACATTCCCAGTACTCTAATAGAACAATCTTAAGTTTAGAATAAATGTTTTTATGTTCACATTAAAATCAGGGTCTAACAACTTATTTTACATTGTAAGTTGGGTCAATCAATCATTATTAAATGATTAGGTACGAATTAATTTATTGTGTATTCAACACAAGCTTATAATCAAAAATCTTATTGGTAAAACAAATAAAACTAAAATCTCTAAATAATTCAGACCAAAAAAAAAAAACACTAAAAGCCGAAAGATATTGAGCTCAACCGTAATTGCATTTCCAAGCCCTAATATTAGGCAAACTAACTTTTGAGAGCCTTACTTGAGCCGGCATAATAATCCCAAGAATAAACAAAGCACACAAACAGAGGTCCAGTGAGACTGAACAAAAAGTTGACATAGAAAAATAAATAATTACTACTCCAACTACAATGCCACTTAGTGGTAAGCCATGCTCGATCAAAAACGACAACATTGAAGTTGAGCAGTTAGAGTGTTCATTGAAGGTTGTTGAATTGAAGTTGAGCAGTTAGAGTGTTCATTCCTGATTGACTTGAAATAGGGTACAAGTAATCTCTCTACCCAAAAAATCAGGCATAATATGCACATGAGAATTCTTACATTGTCAAGAAAAAATAAACTTCAAAGCATTCTCCTTTATTTGAAATTAAAATATCAGTATTAATCTTTCAGCTTATGCATCTGACCGCTGAAAAAAAAAATAGACGGAGTTTGAAACGGAGAATAAAATTCAGTGCAAGAAGCTCTCTATATCTTTCATTTTTTTTTCATGTATTAGATAGTTATTCAATAACCCAGTAGGCTTCAGACCATACGATCCCTTACTCCCCCAATGATGAAGAAAGATTATCACTGCTTATTATGTGGGGAGAGATTAATGCCCAATACCCAGTAAAATCACCTCATACTCAAAACTAAATCACAAGTAGCACTATTTTACTACCAATAAACCGCTATTTACCACAGAAACGAGCATTACGCCACCAATAAAGTAACATCGTTGAATAAAGATCCAGTAGAAGTCACTGACATAAGAGGACTTCCAGACTGATTCCTCACCATCAAAGACTTTGTCGACTACTGTTTTTGTGTGTGAAAGCTGCGAACCACCACTGTGCAATTGTAATTTGTAAACTCTAACACAGAGTTGCCACAATCCTCTTCTATTTACAACAACTAACAATTCCACTCCAACCTCCAATCCTTAACCGAATCACAACTAAGCAACGCAATCTCCTAATCTAAACGAACGAATCTAACCTAGAACTACAGAAATCAAGGTAAAATCAACACAAACGTAGACTTCCACTACCGTAAAATTTCTCATCAACCTAATTCAGTACAAAAAATTACTGGAAAAAAAAGGTAGGAAACACCTAAATGAAATATACGTGGTCCAATTAAAAACATAAACTTAAAGAAAAAACAAAAAGCGGTGCAAACAAAATTGCAATCAGTTTTACCTAATGAGATTTTTGGAAGTGATTCGTGGAGCCTTGATTGCAGCGCCGATCAAGCTACTACCGGTGATGTAGATCCCCCTGCAAGCGTGAGCGAAGCGATTCCATAACTGAGAGCAACAGAAACGGAAGCGGAAACGGAAATAAAAAACGGATATCGAAGGCTTACCAGGCGGCGCCGAGGACGGAGACGCCGATTGCGACCGCGATACCGATGGCGGAGAAGGTGTAAGGCGAGATCGCGACAAGTGCCCTGCTCCAAGAACTCGAATGTGCCACAATCGTCCCAGACATTGTGAACGTGTTGCTAACTGAAGGAAATCGATGAATGTAATTGGATCCCTGAGTTGCTTGGTTAACCACAGTGATATGAAGGGACGAAACGCGTCGTTTAGATCCTATAATACCAATTTACCCCTACTTAAATTTTAGACACGTGTACATACTTTTTGTTATTTGATATTTTGCATCTCAATAATACCTAATTTACTTAAACGACCTTCTACCTTTTTGAACATACAAAAATATCACTAATAAACATCCTTGCTATGATCCGGATAACGGTAAGTCAACCACAAAAATCATAAAGAATTTAACAAAGGATAAGTCGGTCAATGTTAAGATGAAATCTCTCAAAAAAGAAGATCGAAAAAATTCACAAATTAAAAGAGTATACAACGTATTGGTATATTTCATTGATACAGAATGAATGGATTATTATATAACCAATTATAAACCAAATATTAATAAATCAAACTAAATCTTAATCTAATCTAATTTTATATAATATCCCATATTACCAAACTAAATTGTAGATACTCCAACTAACTAAAATAACAACTAATTTAAATCTAATTCATCAAATATAAAATATCTTATCACTTTGTTAAATATAAACAATTCCATAATCTAAATATTATCTTACAAAATTAAAGATTATCTAACAAAACTCCATCGTAAGCTTTAAACTTGTCCTTCTTTCCTCCCAAACAATCTTTTATCTCCATACTCGACTTGTTTTTCTTTTCAACTGACATTACCAATATTTAATAAAATGCCACTATGATTATATTATTATTATTATTATTAGCATTATTATTATTATTATTTTTATTATTATCATTATTATATTTCTGTTTTATTTATTGTAATATTCTTTTTATTATTAATATTATTATAATAATAGTTATAATTATTTTTTATTATTATAATTGTAATATTATTATTGTTACAATTATTAATATTATTTTATTATTTTTACTACATTGTAATTATTATTATTATTATTATTATTAACATTATTATAATT
>Ga0099822_1001581_pt1 | contig 26915 bp, 10 predicted proteins | sample CowpeawhiteBW_FD_76839 | JGI IMG/M metagenome (GOLD analysis project Ga0099822, IMG submission 76839) | Root nodule microbial communities of legume samples collected from California USA - Cow pea white BW | ecosystem: Host-associated > Plants > Roots > Nodule | place: USA: California | collected... | reverse complement strand
GATGTTTCATAATTCCATCTCCATACATAAATCATTACACTCATTTATTACATATTATAAATAAAAACACAGCGTGATACAAGCTGATAATGAGTAATGATACTACTTGTAAAATGAAAGGAATAAAAGTCATATCAAAGTGAACATAACTATAATGTAACAATGTTTTAACTTTCATCATTTTAAATCTTACATATCCAAACATTAAAATAAACATTTTTATTTTTCAGAAAATAACTGAACTTTCATTTTAATAATTTATATTTTATATGTATTCAAGACTACAAATAAAATATTTTATATGTAATAAAAATATTTACACACTAAAACCCAAATTTTGATTTTTTTTTTCTTTTAAGATTTATTATGTGATATCATTTTCCTAATTCAAACGTGCTTGATATTCATTTTTTATATTAAAAAAATATATGATATAATAACATAATGTTATTTTAAATTGTATATAAGAATCATTTTATAATTAATTACTTTTCAACTTTAGTTTATATTCATTCTTATTAAGTTTTTATAGAAAAAATATTTTATTTGTTTATTATGCTATTAGAATATTTTAAAATATTCATTCTTTACTTTTACATCATCTTTCTCCACATATTTAAACAACTTCATCTCCTTTTGCTCTTCTTTTTTTTCTTTCTTCACCTTCGGTCTAGTCTAAACATTAAACCGATGTATCAAAAGAATACAAGAACTATTTTAGAATATAATACTTTTATGTTATAAATAAATTAATATTTTAATTCTTTTAACTCAGAATATTAATACATATTATCGTGATCTTTTTTAAAACAGACTGTAATGAAACAGAGTAAGTATATCTTAGAAAAAGATCATGATAAATCGACACAATAAAAAATAATGAGTAAAAAGAGGAGCATGATCCTTTCAGAAAAGTTTAGGCTACAATTTCCTTTGAAAGTTAATCATCATAACGTTCCCTAAACCAATAGAAGAAAAGAGACAGCAGCATCTTAAGAAAAAGCCATAAACAACATTTCTTTTACACTAAATAAACAATTCATACATAACTATGTCACTTATTTTGTGTATGACCAGTTCAAACTCAGAACACTACAAACGGGAAAACCCAGCTACAGGGCCACAACGGAAACAAACCCATACACAATCCATTCAAATTTCTTGTTTCTAATAATGGCATTTCGGCTCAAACGCCAGAGGCCCAACACTGTAAAGCACAAATGGCAACTTCTTAGACAAAAATGGCTTCTCTGGCCTCAGAACAGCACCGGTGACACCACCATGGAGATTTGAGGCTTTTAGGCCACCTGGTGCACCAACCAGAACCACATTGCACTTGTGAGCCCCGTACGTTGTGATGCCCTTCGGAGCTTCCACGTAGAAGTAACCGTTCTTGTCACTCTTCGTGGTTTCGACCAGCTTGTACTTCGTGTTGTTGCATTGGAGCTTCACAACAGCACCTGCAGTTTCAAATCATCTCAAGATTGGGACAACATTGTCATTTCACAAGAGTAAAAAGGGTCACCTTTACAAAGGTGAAAACAGTCACAACAAACAAAGTCCTGTTCTCAGAAACCGTGCAGGTTGGGTGAAACACGACAAATCAACTTTAACCTAAAGTAATTGCTGTTTCGAAATCCCTCTTTCTCTCTCTCAAACACCAGTACACAAACCAACTCATGGATTTATTTTGTCTTGAGATGCGAAACTAAAGTTCATTACATTATGTTGAAAAACACACTCATTTCTATGGGTTTTGCTTTTGGAAAATTTCCTTTCCTTAAATCAAGCTACAGCCATGCATGGGAAAGAGCAAGTTGAAAATAGAACACTTCAAGGCGTATTAATAAATAACATCATTGTACATGCGGGGGGGTATCAATAAAATAAAATACTTCTAAGGTAAAATAAAATGAAAGTGAAACAAAGTTAACTTTATCTACCTAGATCCTCGTCTGGTGGAACTAGAAATGGCAACAAATTAGATGGCAAAAGAAAAAAAAGTAGAAAAACAAATAAAAAGACCAGATCTAAAACATATCAAATAACATCTGCAAGGTATTATTTCTTAAAGGGTTTACTTCCCCGGAAGCAAAAACTTGTACTTTGGTTAGAACAGCAAAACATAGAGTATGAGTATATAGTAACCTTGCAGAAAAAATAAAAGTAAGCAGAGTTAAAGAATAGTTAATGGAGACTAACCAAGCAGTGGTGTGGCTCCCAGGAGGGTGTCAACTCCAGCATACTTGCAGGACTTGACGTAGACAACACCTTGAACTGCCACAAAACTTCTAGGGAAGGGATGAACAGGAACTGGAGGGTGGACTGGAACCGGAGGCTTGACAGGAGGGTGGACCGGAACCGGAGGCTTGACAGGAGGGTGGACCGGAACCGGAGGCTTGACAGGAGGGCGGACCGGAACCGGAGGCTTGACAGGAGGGTGAACTGGAACTGGAGGGTGAAGTGGAGCAACGGGAGGTTTGAGAGGAGGGTGAACGGGAGCAGAAGGGTGATGGTGATGATGATGGGTAGGAGGATGAGCAGGGGCTGGAGGGTAATGGGGGTGAGTGGGGGGAGAAGGAGGGTGAAGAGGTGCAGGTGCTGATGCTGGTGAATGGTGGTGGTGGTGATGGTGGTGAGGGGCGTTTGCCGGTGGGTAAGCTGGTGGGTGAAGTGGGGCTGATGTGGGGGAGTGAGGTGTTGGAAGAGTGTGAAGCTCTTCTGCAAACACAGTCACCAGGAGCATGAAAAACACTAATGCCATGGCTTTGGCCATTGTTCCAAGACAGAAAGAAAGAGAGAGAGAAAGAGAAAGAAAGAGAAGTGTTAGTGTATTGAAAGGGTGACAGAGGTTGATTTATAGGGGCTGATGCCGGGATTCTCTGCGGTTTTTATTGATATGTAAACAAAATTTGTGAAAGAAGATTAGGGAAGTGAGTGTTTCCCTGTTAATCATATGTAGCTTAGCTGGTTAGGTTTGTGGTGTTGGGATGAGAATGGAAAGTAGAAAACTGCTATGTGAGAAGGTAAAATTGATGTACAGGTAACATCATGTTTTTTTCATTACAGTATCAGTAATCTTAATTATGTTTTATTACATTATAAGAGTTTTTAATTTATAAGGTGTACTTTATCTTTGTTATTGTAGATTATTTTTTCTTTCTTTTTATATTTTAAATTATTTATTTTTATTTTATAAAGACTATTAATTGTATAATCTTTAATTAATTCTTAATTTTTTTATGTAGTTTAAATAAAAAGATCTAACATTACACAGTTAAGTAAGTAATGTTTCTTATTTCATGTCATGTAAAAAGTTTATTTTAACATCATTCAAGTAATTATTATAAATTATTTTATTTAAAAATACTTAACTCTATCTTATTTGTATAAAATTAATTTATAAAGTGATTTGTCTCACAAATATACTGTGATTTAATTTTATTTATAATTAATATGATATTTTTATATATTTTTTATTGTGAGAATTTAATATATCAAACATGAATTAAATGTTTATTGGTGATTCAACAACAATCCGACGATAACATAATAAATTAAAAAAAAATTATTAGCATAAGCTGTAATATAATTTTTTGAGTTATTTTTAATATGATATTAAAAATATTAAAAATATATTCTAATTGAAGATAATTGGATTTGTTTATAAGAATGCTGAAATGGCCGGATAAATGCACATGCATAGGATATTTAGAATTTTACATTTCTTTCGAGATCTATGTAGAAGTTTCCAATGCTATGGTAATAGTTTTCCGTTTCTTTAATACCCACATCAAACAATTTGGGTCCAGTGTCTGATATTGCATTTATTAAGGAAGAAAATGAAATTATTTGTGCAAAAAAGAAAAGCAAACCCACCAAAAAGAAAAGTTCAAATTTTAAAGCATGAAAGAGGCTAGGTGAAATGATGGGTAACAGAAGAGTATCTTAAGTAAATTAAATTTGTATAATAAATTATAAATAAATATGACAAATGATTAATTAAGTTTTTTAACGTGTGTGTTGATGTAAATTAGATTTAATCTACAGTTTTTAATATATTTTTAAAAAAATATTAATATTATTTAAAGTTAAATATATTTTTAATCTTTAAATTTGACACAAAATTAAAATTTATAAAACTTTAATATATTTTAATTCTAAACTTTAAAAATAATAAAAATAACTTTTTAATTTAATTAATAATCACATTAATTTGTACCAATGATTTTGTCCAGACAATTATTTACTGTATTAATTAAAATATATTAAAATTTTATAAAACGGAACAAATTTATGTCTGTATGATTATCATTCTTACTTCTGCAACATTTTTTCCCGTATTTTTTATGGGAACTGACGTTAATATAGGGACAAAAACCTGTTCTGGCCTGAACGGTCCAAAATAAAGCCGTTTCTACGCGCACAAGCCATTATCTTGTCCGGCCCCCAAGAAACATAAATACAACACTTCTGGCTCTTATTATTTTATCTCTTTCAGTTTTCCAAAATGAAACATCTAAATCTGTATATAAAATTAATTAAATTACTTACTTATTTAGATGGGTTAAAGTTAAACAAACTTTATATTTTTTATATTATCTATAAAATAATTTTATTTAATCTTGGTAACTATAATTTAATGTATTTTGTTATTATTTAGATAACAAAAACTAAAATGATAAAAAGATGACAGTTGTATCTTAAACAAATAATTTACAAGTATATGGATTCAATAAATAACTGAATGGTTAAATAAATCATAACAATGTTATTTTTGTAATTTTATAATTTTGAGATGTGGTATTATGCATTCACAGATTTTAGGAAAATTCCATTAAAAGAAGTTCTGTTTGATTTTCATGGACTGCAAGAATTCATTGATTCTGAATTTAGTCTTGGAGTGAGTTTAATTTTTAGTTTAAAATATTCATGTCCTGTTTGTTTTTTCTGAAATAAATATAAGTAAAAGCATATAAAGAATTTAATGTCCATACATAATCAATAAAGGATTCATATTAACTTTAACTTAAAATCTCCCAATGAAATAATAAATTTATAAGTGTTTTATTTTATATGCTATTTAAATTTTTTTATTTCTATTCAATTTAAATTTTTTTAACAAAAAATTATAAAATAAATTATATCAAACTATTCTTAACACAGTACCTATTATGCTATTACGTGTGTTCGTATGTTTTAATTTTTATAAAAATTTGAATTAAGATAAATAAAAAATATATAATTAATTTTTAAAATAATTATTAAATATAAAATTATAAAAGAAAATTTTTTTAAAAAATAATTGTTAAAGATAAAAAAGAATTTTAAAATAATAATAAAAAATAAATTATTTATAAAATAAATTATTTTCAAAATAATAATTAATTTCAAAACTGAAATAACAAACGTAAACATAAAAAAAAATATCTTTTTATATATTGTTATAAATAATATAATTACCGATATTATATATATATATATATATATATATATATATATATATATTTAATTTGTTTATATATTTTTATATAATAAAAAGTGAATTGTATAATATTCTTTTAGAATATTAGCTTACTTTTTTTTATTTGTTGATTTTAAGTGCAATGATAATGGTGCACGAAAATAAATAATTTCATCAATTGAATTTAGAAAAAAGATTATTATTTTATTTTGTCTATATTATTATACTAAATTTTAAATAGTCCTATCAATTAAGAAATTTAGTAAACCTAATTATAATCGAAAAATCAATAATGAAACAATTTTTTAATAGTCAATGATTTATCTTAAAATTTATTTTGTTGATGATATGAATTTTTTAATTTATGAAAATATTTACCATAAAATTAGATACTTTACCTTTTATATGAATATTGGAATATAATACTAATTAATTTTTAAGTTCAAAATTTTGAAGACTTTAATCTATTCGCAATTACAACACTCCACTGAACATTAAAACTTTATAATTAAAAAGCAAATTTGTAATTACATTAATTTTGATCTCACTTCTACGACGAAGGAACAAACCTTATTTTCCTTCTTTTGAAAATCACTTCAAATATATAGATGTAAACCAAAATAACTATTACATATATTATTAACATATCATCTCTAGAATAACCTTTTAAGATAAAATTTAAATTTTCAAATCATTTTTTTTTTAGTTATTAGAATGACGTAAATTGATTTTTCACGTTTATAAATATAATTTTTCGTTCCTTGTGAAAAACGTTAAAAAATAAAATATAAAATATTTTGCAAACAATTTATAATTAGAAAAGTCTATTAAAACTCGATGTTATATGTAATGGAATATATTAATGTTATGAATCAATATCAAGATTCAGCATGGCTAATACGTAAAATAAATTAATTATAACACTAGGTTAAGATATATTTTTATATATAACATACTTTTTAAAATAAAAATATATTATCATGTTCTCAAAATATTATACATAAATACTTTGTTTGTTAAATTCACATAAAAAAAGTCACAGTTTGGGTAATTTTTATTTTCCAATATCGTAAGTGTAAAATTTTGTTATCAAGCTTCTCAATTGTGCAAATTAAGTTCTTTAGACATTGTAATAGGGTAATTTTGTTCTATATATAAGTTTTTCTTAAATATTTAATAGTTTTATGAATATAAAATTAGATAACGAATCAACGATGATGGAGTAATACTTGTATGATAACATGTATATATTCATCAACTTTTGATATCAAAGACAGTATTATATTTATTGGTGGATTTTAATTAATAACATTTAAATTAAATGTAATTTTAATATTTAATTATTAAAGTTCTTTTTAGATGTCTGAATATAGGATAGATAAATTTCTCTTTTTCCTCATATGTGTAAGTAATATTCTCACTTTTTATGTGAATAAAATATATGAAACACATGTATAATCATTAATTACCAACAACTCCAATTTTTTTATTTCTATTACTGAAAAAATAATGTATAAAAAACTGTGGGATCATTGATGGGATTAGCAAGATTTAGAAAGACTCTCCTACCCCAGTTAAACCCAATCTTTATTTTTTTTTTCAATAATGCTACACTTAGGGGAGGTTTTAATTAATTTGAAGGTCATAGAAGGCATTATCTATTAATTCCAATCCTTAATCACGATTAATTTCATTCCTTCCTTTACCATGAAGCATGATATTGCTCGATTTCCAACCCCAACTTTGGAAATAGTGTTCTTGTCAAGTTTTTCAAAAACTCTCAATCCAATATCATGTTGTTTGCATATCAATTATAAGTCAATTTTTTTCACATTGGTGTTGGTAGCTCATAATGTTATGGGAAATTCAGTATTTAAAGATTGATCTAGGGAAGTTTTAACACTCTTTTATGTGGTTGAGTTTTGCATGTACTTTGCACATAAAACCACGCACAACATTTATAATACTCTTTCCTATTGAAATACTATTAACAACTTCTCCTAATAATTATCAATATATACTTCCATTCTAAATATGTTGAGGCAATAACTTTTACCATCATTAAAAAAAGTAATTAGAATGAGTCGAGCTTTTAATTTTATTTTGGTAAGATTGTATATTTATAATTTTTTTAGAAATGCAACGACGTTTAGAGACAAGATCAATTATAATATATAAATGGATATAAGTTTTTTTTAAAAGTAGATTTTATGAGGTTAAATTGAATTTAAAGTTAATTTTTAACAATATTAGAGATCGTGTTAAATGAAGTTTGATATTATTTTACTAACCGATCAAAAGAGATGGTTAAATGTATTATTGGTTTCTTAATTTTCAATGAAAATTGAAATTAGTTTATCTTCAAAATTTTGTCCAAATTTAGTTTCTCGATTTTTTAAACACACGTGGATTTGATTCTTTTAATCAAATTTTGTTAGATTTATTTGACATTTCAAACGCGTTTCATGATAGTTTTTCAGTTAACATTAAAGTGAACATTTGTCAAACAATGTAAACAATTCAAATGCTATTATAAAATGCGTTTGAAGTGTTATATAAACTTAGTAAAGTTTGATTAAAATAATTAAATCTAGACACTTTTATAGTCGAAAGACTAAATTGAGCCAAAATTTGAAAAATAATTAATTTTAATTTTTACTAAAAATTAAGAAACCAAAATATATTTAATCTTTAAAAATAATATAAAGTATTAAAATTAAGGGCATGTGAATGGCGGAAGAAACAATATAATCAACGGGACTTTTATTTTATATAAAAAATTAAAAATATGTAAAAGTACCAACTTGGGTTAAAAATATTATGTAGAAAGAAGACCCCTTCATTTTATTTAAGTTTGTAGTAAGCAATGATATTGGTCTGGGAATCTGATTTCTTGCTGAAAAGATGTTTAATAGCAGTTGACTATAGAAATGTTATGAAAGTTATCCAAACACTAAATTAATGAAGGCAAGCGTAATAAAAAAGAAATAAGTGTCACAAAAATTGAGGCTAAATCCTTCACGTGAAGCAATCAATGTCATTCTTGAAGAAGTGTTTATTGAATCTTCTCAAGCAAGCACATTAAACTTGGATTCAGGTTGACCCCTACCTGCTGCAAACTACACACTTAAAAACTTGGCCTAAGCCGAATGAGTGCATGGGCTTTGTTCTTGGGCCTCTTGTTTGCAATTGCTCATACTGGGCTTTTTCTTCCGCTACCTCATCATATCTTTTTGCACTTTTATGGTCCGAAGGATTTTTCTTATTTAACTCCACCATGTGGGATTGGTCAATCTAAACACATCACATGGACAATCAAATAAGGATGCATAAAAACAAATTTTGGGATTGGTCAAAATTATATTGGTGTACGAAGCAATTTGCCCCATGCAAACTATACTAGGGTTCATTAGCCTAGTCTGGTTTCGATTAATTAGGCTAAATTTAAAATAAGTGTTTTTAAATAATAAATTAAAATAATCACTAATTTAAGAAATCTCGTTTACTTATAAACAAGTAAAATTGCTTATTTAAAAAACAACAAATTAGACAAACACAAAAATTTGAAAATATATTTATTTTATTTTATTAGCAGATTATTCTAAAATTATTTATGGGTATGATTATGGTCATATTTATAGACATTATTTGATAGATATTTTTAATAGTTGTAAATTTATCTTATGTTGGATAGTAGAGTTTTGTAATATGCATTTATATTGATGACTTGATGAATAAAGATATATGAGTTTTCTTGTTGGGGAAAATTACTTTTCTTTTTCTTTTTCAGAATTGTAAGAGATTATGATGGAGGACAATGAGAATCAGTCTCATACTCTATCAAATTTAGGATCGAAAGACAAGGACGTCGATTGTAATACTTGTCACATTTATTTTTTGTGGTATTTCAAAGGTGTATGAATTAATATTTGTCAAAGATTCATCAATTGATTTATGATAGATTTCTGAGTCACCCGTCAGACAAGGTGTTAAAATTCATTTCCTATGTGAGTCAGTTTAGCATAAATAACAATAATAGAATATGTGATGTTTGTCCATCAAAAGAATCATTGTTCACTTCACTATAAGTAGATTGTTTGAATTAGTTCATTGTGATTTATACTCCTTCATCTTGTAGGACGCAATATTACTCGTTGATAATTATTTACATATAGTTTGAGTTTAGTTACAAACGTGAAGTTATGTTTGTGTTTATTGTGTGAGATTATTGTGCCAACTGATGAAGGAGTTGTTGAAAATCTCACATCGACTAGAGATAAAATCATTTTACAGTACATAAGTGGGATACTAATCTCATTTTATAAATTAGTTATGTGGAGTTGAGTTTTGTTTAAATCTTATTTCTAACATGGTATTATAATCATTACTTTCTCTTCTCTCGTATCTATCCTAACGAGATTTTTAAACTTAACAACAAATGTAATGTACCATTAAAACACCTCTCATCTTGTTTTTGTTGCTTCACACATCCCTTTTCTTTGTTTCCTTCAACGGCGTTTCTCCCCAAAGGTTCACTTTACTGGCCAAATCGCCCGTTTCATCATGACAGTTGCTTGTTACGTAGCCACTCTTCTAACATTGTGCCGCCAGTTCGTCATCACAACCCCACGTAGCCAGTTCACTGCAACACTATCACATTCCATTTCGCAACTTTTTGTTCATGTTATAACTACAGCAACAAATTACTAACATTTGATTTATTTTTATATATAGCTAAAGTAGGAATAACTTTATTTATCTTTTATTAAGATTAGATTAAGATTAGACTATCATTAGAATTAAGATTTAAATTTCCTTTAAATTAATTTAAGTTAAATCATCAGAATTAATATTGGTAAAATTAAAATTAAAATTAATATTAGTCAAATTAAAATTATAATTAGAAATAAAATTATAATAACATTAGATTTAAGATTAACATTAATATTAGATTATGTATGCCAAATTAGTATTCATGTAATTTTGTTAGAAATTTAAATTGTTGTAATGTTTCTCCATTCATCCATTTACAGATTTATTGTATCACATCTATAATGAATCTAAAATTGATGTAAATATTGATATATAAATAACTAGTATTAAATGTCTTCTTTCTATTAGTAAAATTAAAAGATAAAAAAAAAAATAGTTGGCGTATAACTTCTATGCCAACATTTTTGTATTTTATGAATAGGTTTAAGTGTATAAAGAACATCTTTTCCAACATTTTTATGAATACAATTCTTCCTGATTTTAAGCTTGCGTAATTTCAAGTAACGAACAATGTGTAAAAGATGAACCTGTTTTTGATTTTAAACTCCCTAAATCTTTGTGAAGCAAAACAAAACATTGTATTCGGATGTTCTGATCACAGTAACTATAATTTAATCTAAAAAGAAAAACTCATAAGCTAACATTTCATTCACAAACAAACTGAGCTGGATTCATAAGATGACTTAGTTCTTAGAAAGAAGGGGGAAAAGTTGTAGGTTTACTTTCTACTAACAACTAACAAATGTTAAATTTGCAGACTATCAAAAGATTAAAAAGATATATTTTTTTTAAATTTGAGAGACTGAAAATATCAAATTTACATTTATAGACTAAAAAATTACTTTTAAATTTCGAGGATAAAAATAAAATCTCTATGTCATTACTTAAGTGAAAGTATTATACTTTTGCATGGATGTTTCTAGAGCTGTCAAAGCAGGTAATCCGGTCAGACCCGACTCGATTCACCATGGGTTGATCACTTAATGAGTCAACCCAATTTGACTCACTTATTAGTGAGCCAAAAAAATTTGAACTTGGCCCGACTCACCACAGGTTGGTGAATTAAACGGATTAACTCACGAACGCACTTAATTAAAAAGAATACAATTTTTTTTATTTTTTTCACTCAAAACTAAATTATAATTCTAATTAAAATCTAAATAAACTTTAATACAGTACAAATACAAACCAAAATCACAAAAAAAAACAAATTATCTATGTGTTGGCTAAAAAAAACAACATAACCTTACCTAAATGCAAACCCCAACTTAAAAAAAAAAAACACTTGTGTAACCTTTTATTTGCGGGTTGGTGAGTCAACCCGGTTCACCACGAGTTCAACCTGAGTGAGCCGAGTTCTAAGTGGGTCAGGTAAAACATCAATTCGTATCGAAATTTGTAAAATATTTTCAATCAAACCCGATCCGAACCCGTAGTGAGCTGGATTGATTCGCAGATTCCAATCAATTTTTTCTGCTATAGATGTATGGTTGATCAACAAGGATAATATAGTTAGTTAAAAGGGGCCAAAAAGTATTTTCTGATGGAATAAAAATATACTAAAGACATTTTGTATTGTGATTCACACATTGTCAATGCTCATAGGGTCATTTGCATTGATTTTTCCTGGTAATGCTAAAAGACTTTAATTTCTATATTTTCATTCATATTAGATTTCCTTTAAACCAATTTAATTTTGTTGATAAGTAAAACATAGGAACCATGTGACCTTAATGAAAAATATTTAGCATAACTGAACACATACGAGGGAAAGTATATGTTTGTGTATGATCAGGGTTGACCTATATATACATTACAAATTAAATATGAACACACATATATAAACTAAAATGGTAATAAACCTACTAAAATAAAAAGTGCAGGGATATATCGTAAATGTAAATGTTATTTTGTTTCCATCATACACACACTCACACACACTTTTACAATATATAAATATGAATTTGATTATTTTCTTATCACTGGTTATTCAGTCTTTACCAAGTTATGTAAAATAATTTATCTACTTAAATTGACAGAATAGTGAGAATACACATTTTTTTAACAGATCTTACATTTTCTAGAAGAAAAATTTGGCATGCAAAACCCCTCTTACTCGTTTAAGATAGCTGGATCAAAAATATTGATTCATGAAATGATATGCATACATCATCTCCAGACTCCTTCGTTATTCTCTTATTTTTCTCTTTCCCTAACATAGTGATCTTCGATTCACATCGAACATGAAATCGGAATAAACGTCAAAAATTCTTACTATAAAACAAACAAAACAACCTTTTTCATCAGATTTTGCAACATGATACACACAGAAACACATAATCCGAATCGTGATATTGAAAGCAAACAAGACAGTGATTATGAATCTGCTTACTAGGTAAAACAATGCTGTCCTCTTCTAATATAATTCAATTCATGCTACCGACCATTGACACAATTCTTCAGTTTCTCGGATATCCTCGAAGCTGCATTGCCAGATTCATCTACCTGCAAAATGCAAACAAGTTGCATGTCTAAGAGTAGTATAGTTTTATTGAAATATAGACTTAAGTTAATTTAAATGTGAGCTCAATCTTGATAGTTTAGAAAATACAATTTTTTTCACTTTTTTTACACACAAGTTCATTCATAGTTCACCTGAGAGTGTATTTTATGGAGAACTGCATTTTGAAGAACTGTATAACTGGCATTAACTATATCAGATCCTTCTTCTTGAAGAATACGAATGGTCTCATTGAAAATGAAAGGACAATCCAACCCAGTTACTAGAACAACCTCCAAGACTGAACCTATTTGTTGGATCTTAAACTGTGGAGATTTGAATTCCATATTCATGGTAGCATTTCTTGACCTTACGATGTCTGTTAAGTTACCCTTTTTCTCCTTCATTTTCTCCAACTTAATCTGCAAGTTCTTTATGTAGTCTATGGCTTCACCTATCTGATCTGGACGCGAAATTCCCTCCTGCAAAGAAAGATTGAAATGTTTGAGAGCATATAGAGAAGAAGAGATTTATGAAGAGAAAAAAGAGGATGATACCCTTGAGCTTTGAGGAGGAAGAACTGAGTTGAGCTTGGAGAAAAGATCCTTCATTTGATTTCTTCTATCCCTCTCAACCAATTTTCTACCACTTTTTGATGAACTAGGGTTGTTCTCCATGAATATGCTAATTAAGGATTCAATGGATCAACCACTGGATTTCATACCAGATAAGGGTTGCTAGGTTGTTGGAGTTTCTAGTGACTTTTAGTAAAGCACATTACAATGATTAAATGCTACTGCTAAAGGTTATGGGATATGAGATGTGGTGGGGACACAATTTTGTCGCAGATTGTCTTTGACTGTTTGTATTCAACCGGTATGTATTTTTCCTTTCTATTTCTATATTTATAATCCAACTCTTGGTAGTTTAATTTTTTTTTACCTGCAATAAAAAACATACTGGTGGAACAAATATGATGTTTTATCCAAAAAGTTTATAACAAAACAGATTTTTAATTTTTTAATTACTAAGATTTTTCAATATATAAACAAGTTTATTATACATCAAAATCACGATCTTACATTATATTTTCTGTTGTCATTCGTATAAATGCAAATGAAAGTCGCACAAAGAAATCTCTCACATATGCATAATGAGGATAAATATGTTTGCATGCAGTATTGGACAGAATAATTAGAACAGATATGTAATACTTCGACTTCAAACAAAATAGCTTAAAGATTTTATGTCTAAAATTGAACATACACATTAATTAATAAATATGAAAATTTGACTTTTAAAATTTTATTTGTAATCTAAATCCAAACTTTTACATGAACTAAATTAAATATTTTCTTTACTTCTTTTATGGTAAATCAAAAAATGATATTATTCTTATATGTTGATATTATAACAATCCACATTCTTTAATAGTTCAATTGTAGCTATATAAATGTCTTAATCAAAATTGAGTTTGTATAAATCGATATATACAAGTACAACTTATTTACTGATAAAAGAATTAATATATTATAGCTTTATATATCTAAGATTTCATTAATATATAATCTTTAATCATTATGAACAATGAAATTGCTTAATTATAACCTATATACTTAACAAGTAAAGAACATGATATATTAACTAAGAAGTATATTGCATGTGTTTTACGGGTGTAAATGAGTTAAACTGTCCGTGAGCTATTTGTGAATTATTTTAATTTGACATGTTAATTACTTGTTTAAGTTTGTTTTCTAATGTAATAAACACAAACACAAACGTCAATTAGACTTAGATTTTTTGAATGTGCTAAAACACAACTTTAATGTACGTCTGATTTTTTAAATGGGTCAAACACATTAGTGGGAAATTTTGACATACAATTAGATGTTACATATAATTTGAAATTTGAAATGTTTTATAATAAAATATGTGATTTTGACATGAAAAGAAATTGTAATTTTACAAAATTATAAAAATAAATTTATTATATAAAATTAGATAATTTTAAATTTTACTTAAAGTAATATCATAATTAAATTTCTTTATTCCTTTTTTTTTATATTTATGTCATTTCCTTTTTTATACTATTCTTGATTTGAGAGATGAGTTATTGGTTCATTTCAATAAAGATATCATTAATTAACTTGGTTGTGATCCAAATGTCATCGACTTGGTCAAGGTCTACACATTAACAACTTTGACAAGTTTCTTACAATTGATTTTGACAAGTTTCTTTCTTATTTTGTTATTGTTGTTTATTGTGATTCTTAGAAGAAATATTCTTACAAGGATTGATTTTATGAATATAAGTATTTTCTAGCTGATCCTACACATGATTTTCTTTTGTTCACCTCAACTAGATATATATTTAGTTATTTCTCAATCAATTTCAAGAAAAGATAGTTTTTGTCGACATAGGTTAAAATGATTTCTGAATTGACGGTTTTCTCTTCCATTAATGATGGAAGTACTTGTCAATTGATGTTAACTACTATTTTTTTAATGAAAACATTGACTTGTCTTTGCATAAGGAATTTTAATAATTTCAAGAAATTAAAATATATGATATTTAAATTATTTATAATTAAACATCTTTTCATTTTTTAAATAATTTGTTTGGGTAGAGTTATTAAAATATATTGAATTTCTTTTTAGATAAAGCAAATTATTTTTTTAAGGCAAAATTCTATTTTAAAAATATTTGGCTTAACTTTTGAATTGGATTGATTCATTTGGTTTAAGTTGGCTTGTCTCAACCTTCGGCCTTAGCCAACTTGTTTAGACCATCAACCATGATCGATTCTGCTTATCCTTCATCCCGAGCTGAATTGGCTTGACCTTCAACACTGAATGTTGAGCTAAGTTGATTTGAATCAAAGGGTCAAGCCAACTCGACAAGGGCAAAAAGTCGAGAAAGTCGACTCGGGCGAAAGGTCAAGTCATGTCAACCTTGACTAAAGGTCGACACTAGTCGACCCTAGCTAGAGGTTCAAACTAACCACCCCTAGTTGAAGGTTGAGAAGAGTCGACTCTGACCAAAAGTCAAGACAAGGTAATCTTGACCAAAGATCAAGACGAGTAGACCATCAAGATGAGTCAAACTGGGACCAAGGATAAAAGTTGGCGTGGACTGAAAGCCAAGCTAAGTAGGCTCGGGTTAAAAGTCGAGCATTGGGCCGAGCAAAGTCGACTTAGGCAGAAAATTGAGCTGAGTTGTCAACCCGACCAAAGGTTGAAGAAAGTCAACCCTAATTGAAGTTCGAGATGATTTGGTCAAGACCAAAGGTCGAGAAGATTCAATCTTGGTCGAGGTTCAAAATGAGTCAGCATAGGTCGAAGGTTGAGTTGAGTACGCCAAACCTAAAGGTTGAGTTGACAAGGTATGAGCCAATGGTCGAGCTGAATGGACCCTATCCGAAAGTTGACCCAAGTTGCTCAAGCCGAAGGTTGAACTATGTCAGTTCGTGTCAACAATCAAGCATTGCCTACCCAAGTTGAAAAGACGATATGAGTTTATCCGGGTAGAAGGTCGAGTTGAGTCAACCTTACCAAAGTTCAAGATAAGTCAACCCTAGCTAAAGGTTGAGATAAGTTGATCATGATCGAAATTCGAGACAAGTCACCCTTAGTCAAAATTCAAGACGTGCTAGTACGAATTGAGAGTTGAGTCGAATAGATCTTCATCGAAGATAAAACTGAGTAGAGTTGAACCGAAAACTATACCAAATCACTTGAGCTCGAAATTCGAGTCAAATCATTTGATTTTTCTCGATGAGACTAATTTCTATGAAAGTTACCTAAATTCATTTTCCTAATGTATTTCGTGATTATGTTTTCGTTAATGTTTACAAACATTATTTTAATCAATGATATATTTTTTGTGGTTATAGATTTCTTTTTGTAATATCAATTTAGAAAACAGTAGGTCACATTAGTGCATAATTTCCCTTTTACCTCGCCTTATATGCCTCGGTTGGCCAGGAACTGAAGCATATAATGACGGGGTGACATTTTTGCAATTCCAGCCAAGTTTTATGCCTCGGTTCAGCTAACACCCGAAGCCAAAGACAACTATAGGCCTCGGTTCGCGCAAAACTAGTGCCAAAGAGTGTTATAGGCCTCGGTCCAACAAGACCCGAAGCCAAAAAGGGACTGTATTTTTAAAAAAGTGAAGTAGTCGTTAGGTGTTTGGTCTTGGTCTAACAAGACTCGGTGCCAAAAAGGGGTATATGGCTTCGGTTGTTAGAGGAACCAAAGCCATAGGATTTATTTAGGGTTGCAATTTCGCGAACCCTTCTACTTCCACGCGCCGCGAATCTACAACTCTTTCCTCTCTCTCTGTCTCTCCGCTGCAACCTCTACCACCAAAGTCTCCAACCACCTCCGGCCACCTCCGACCACTGCAACCACGCGAAGGCGAACGCGAACGCGAACCCTCTCTGTGTTGCACCTCCCGTCACCGTCGCTCTTTCGTCTCTCTCCCTGCCACCGTCACTGCCACCACCCTCCTCCATCGCTGCCACCACGATCCTGCAGCCACCGTCGCGGTGTCGCCTCCGCTGGTGTTGCACCTCACTGCACAGAGCGCTCTCCCGCATTCACACAACGCCATTAGTGGTTGAACAAACCAGATTTGCGATTGCGAAACCTGCAAATCAAAAAACCAGATCTGCAAACATTGTCGCGACCCCTGCAGATTCACAAACCATCATTGACAATTGTTGTTGTGCGCGAGCCACGAGCACCGCCACGAACACGTTACCACGATGAGAACGCCTCCATTGCGGACGCGACTAAGCCACCGTTGACACAATGGCTTCGGTTCACAGTAGAAACAAGGTAAAAGAGTAGCTCTATGGCTTCGGTTCACACCCGAGACCAAAAACCATTTCCTTTTGGTCTCACCCTAATATGTCTCGGTTCTGGAACCGGGACAAAATATCAAAAACAATCGGGGCCAAAAGCCCTTACTACACTGGTACCAATGTTATTTGACGTTTGTCATGGATGACAAAATTATTGTACCAGTCTTTAACTAATAATAACTTCAATTGAAATCATTTACTAAAAAACATGTTGATAGTGTGGATTTTGTGTATATACTGTCATTTACGACTGTCACTAATGTATGTGATAGTTCTTGACATTGCAAAAGATCCTTCCACCGTATACAATAACGTTTGGACCTTAATAACCACATCACCAACCATTTAATGCATTATATAAATTTGTATACAATAGTTAAAAAGAAGAATTCCAAAATTAAACCGTAAGACAACAAGAACACTAAAATGAGAAGAATGTCACCCAAATGTAAAACCAAAATATATCAAATTGAGACACAAAAGCAAATTTCAATTTCGCATTAAAATTTAAAAAAATGTGGTGTCCTCAAAGTTATAGTCTAACTTTTTCTTTTAGGATCCTACTGCAGAACACAATGGTGAAATGCACCCATCTCATGATATCCCCACACTAATGAGAAGGATTGGTCGTTGTAATAAAAGTGTCTTTATCCACTGCAAAAACAACATTGGAAAACGACCATTCCCAAACTGAGATGTAATGTTGTTGAACCGAAACACAAAAACATATCCTTTGATGTAGGCCATTTATAGTTAGTGAGTGTTGCCTCTTTAACTTTTATCATTCCCTTGTCTGTTGCATATGGGTGGATAGGAAACATTACCAGAAACATCATCCAAACTAATAATGGAATTTTTTTTTTAACATTTTTTCACTCCTTTCACATCTCACCTCCAACAATTATTGGATGCATGCTACCACTTTATATCCCCTCTCTTCACTTTTTTCTTTTCTTCCTTTTTGGAACTAAAAAAATATTATTTTTAATTATCACGTTACCTTATCATGAGTTAGTTGTCACGTAATTCTTTTAAAATAAATGGGTGTCAAAATATTTTTTTTAAAAAAATATGTTTATTTTCTTCTCTTATCACCGAGGCCCAATTTATATTCAAATAGGCTTTTAAAATTGGGTCCATCGAAGAACTTTCTTCGGCCTGATTCATTGTTAGGATGAAATACAATTGTTTCTCTTTGTAATCATCCTCAACAAAAGAATTTTTGTTTTTCTTTTTTGTGATTTATCTACAAATTTTTAGTTGGAATGGGATCAAGTAATAGCATCGCTGATATGGTATTATAGATGTGATTTTCCATGTTGAAGTTGAAACTCCTAGTTTTAGCTTCATTATAGCTCATTTTATGAAAAGAAAAATTATAAAGTACTCATAAATTTTCATTTAAATGGTTCCTACCAATCTCTGAGTGGCATTTATGCATTTAAATTTAAGTAATAATATAATTAAGTGTCACATAAAACTAATCAAGATTATGCATACTATTGGACTCACTTTTTTTTTTTATCATTGGACTCATCTAACAATTTCTCCATTTGAGGCAATTGCTTTCTGCACTCCCTCAAATTTCAACCTGAACCATCATATTTGTGAAATATCAAAACAACCAACAAGAATAAAAAAGGATTTTCAAAACATATGGGTGCGTGTAGAAATTGACGGGGTGCAGGATGCATTTGTTAATCCATTTTTTTTTAGCATTCTTTCTCTTTAAAATGCATGATTGATGAATGGTTCAACTTTATTTAGTTGTGCAGATAAGTTTTATACTTTATGTGCATAAATATTACATTCTTTTATTTACTTGATAAAATAGTTGAAAATTAAAAAAGTTGTAAATTTAGATAATAACTAATTGAAATACTAGATAGTAGATGAAAATTGAAAAATTAATCGTCAAATGATAATTATGGAATCAAGTTATTTCTTGATAAATGTAAAGCTAAATAATTAAATATGTAATAGCCTATTGTAATCTTTAACAATTTTTCATTAAAATATGATATAAAAGTTCAAACATTTATATACATCTGGAAATAAAACATGTATTTTATTTATTCACAATCTCTCATTTATTTAATATATTAAAAATATTAGAATAACTCAAGTTCAAATATTAAGATAAAACAATTTTATAAAGTAGAGATATCGGAATGCACTAAAAAATAAACGTCTAATTTCTAACATATGTTATTTTTATTTTTACTTTGAAGTTGTTATTAAAATATTATGAGTTTTACATAAGTAAAATATAAATTTTGTAAAAATAAATATATGTGAAAAATAAATAATAAATAATCTTCTCATTTACATTAATAAATAATCATCTCATTTATATTAAAAAATAATTAAATCATACACATAAAAATATTTAATTATTAATTTAAACATTATTTATTATCTTACTTATATTAATCAATGTCTACCGGTTTTAACGTTATGCTTAATAATAAGAAATATAAAATAATTATTAAAGTATAAAGTTCTAAAACAAACAAATGTTTGTATGGACTTAAAAGAGACAGAATCATATTTAAAAAAGTTAAAAACATATTTAGACTGAAAAAATAAAAAGACCTGTTGTGTATCGATATCTTGATATATAATATTAAAATTATAAATAGTGTAATAGTTAAAGTCTACGGGTAAAAAATGGAGAGACAAAATTAAGAATGTTTTGTCTTACATAAAATATGATAAAATTCTACTTTATCAATGGATGAAGAGATATAAAAGAATATAATAAAATCTTATTTTATGTTAAAAGTTAATAAGTATTTTAATGATTGAGATAAATAAATATATAAAATTAGAATTAAAAAAATATTATAAATCATTCCAAATTTCAATTAATAAAGACAGCTTAAAATATTTGTAGAGATGCAGCCTGATTTATATTTGAAAACTTCTAACCTTTATCTGTATAATAATAAGTTAAGTAGCAAAATATTTTAATTTTACAAGACTTTTTTTTTTCTTATTAAAGTAGGCTAACATAACATAAAAAAAAAAGGAAGAATTTTATTTAGACTTTCCATTATAGAATAATTTTTTTTTCTAATTTAAAAACATATATTTTCTAAGAATCAAGTGAAGTATTTAATGAGACTATGGATTTGTAAGACTTTTGTATTGAAGTAACAATTGTAAGAAGGTCTTAAAAAAGTGTAATACAGTAAAATTTAAAAAAAAAAAAGTAAATAAACTAAAACTTTATATAATAACTGGTGCAATAAAGATGTTTTTCTAATTTAAAAATATTAAAAGCATACTCTTCCATCATCATATTTTCATATTTGACGTTGACGTCGTGTGACTTAAGGTTTATACGTTAAAACCAATACATATAACAATTTTCTTAATCTAATAAAATAATTATAAGTTTTCCCATTTTCCTTTTTTTGTAATAAACGCAGAAGTATAAGTTGAATAAAGATCAAGTAGCAATTCTACGAACAGAAGAAAAAAGAATAGAAAATATTGAAAAGAAACTGATAGAATAACTGTTAACACATTTTTTATTTATTAAAAGTTATAAAAATGAGTGTATATTTGTTGTTAGGACTATAGAGGAAGAGATTCATTGAGAAGATATAACATCAATGAAACCTGAGTCCAATCATATAAAATATTGACATCAATCTTAATCAAAAATTTTAAAACAATATATTTATGAGTCTTTATTCTTAACAAAAATTTTAAAAGAGTTTTCCTTTCATGAGCTATTGACAGAAGTACCAAGAAAAAAGTAGAAAGGAAAATAAGCATAGAATGATGTCACTTAGATAAACTTTATTGATGGCAACAAGACAATACTTAAATGACAGTGATGATTAAATGCAAGAATACCCTTCAATTATTTTTTGCATCGTCATCTTCTACATTCATAAACAAACAATGAATGTTCATGAGAACCCTGAGAACAAGTTGCTAAAGAGCCCAAAAAAACTACTCACTCTTGTCCTATTTCGAACACAAAAAGCCCAGTGAAAGAGAATCCACTTTCATAAAGAAACTATAGATATCACGGGACCTACTGCAATAACGTTTCAATAATTTATAACGTGATAATGCTTATGCTTCCAAATGCATGGCCACCTAACCGAGGGCATTGGTCAGCAAAAACATTGCATTTCGACAAAAACAAAAGATTTCTCAAATTACATCATCAACGTTAAATTTTAATCATGCTTGCTTAGTCACACACACACACACTGCTACATGCTCCTAAACAAAAAAACAAACAAACGTTGCCTTTCTTTACCTAACAATTGTAATACTCATTTCAAGGCCTTAACATAGCCAACTGATCCAATAGAATTTAGCTAGTCACATGCAATTCTTCAGATTCACTGAACATACTTAAATGGTGTTTGGTAAAAGTATTAAAGCTATAATTTGACAACACAAACATAAAACCAGCTCCTACAACGTCATTTATGGGTAAAGTGTTGTGAATGTGACTCATTTACGTGCTCAACAAACAGCAACCAAATAATAAAGTTTGTGATATTTCAATGAGGAATAACAACACATTGAACAAGTATTTAGTTAGTTGGTTGAAGCCACAGGTTATGGAAGGTAGAATATATTGCATAAACCCCAAAAGCAAATGCCCCTAACACTAAGCTTTATTGTCACATGCATTCCCAAACCTACTACCTCTGCATTAAGTCACTGAATACTGACACATTTTTAGATGGGAAAAAGTAATCATCAATAAAAGGTGTTGATCCATATCTGCTACTTAAAACACTTTAGTTACTCTAATACCCTTGAATCTCAGCAAATATCTTGTAAAAAGACTTTCTGATATACCATCATGTCTCTCTTTTATCATGTTCACCCTTTTCCATTATCAATTGAATGTTGCTACAGTACTAGAGTTTTGCCATTTCAAATCGTTAAAGTTGAATGGTAGCCTACTTTAGATTCAATTTTATGACCCAAAAGAGTAAAACAGAATTACAAAGATATGAACTACAGTTTCACCAGCTGAGTGTGCAAGGTTCATTGCATTAGCCAAGAAAATGACACATACAAAGGTAGAATTAAAACTTTCCCATTACAGAAACTAAAATACAAGTACCTTCTATAACAAAAGCAGAAGAAATTGTGCCCCCATTCCCAAAAAAGAAAACTTTTAACCTAGAGCAATTACTTAATTGTAATTGGTGGTATACACAACTGTAAAAATAGAAGCTGTCTCCACTTCAATGTACAGGCCTACAAATCAATTTACTCTCACATGAACACCATAAGGAGGACTACAGCTAGAAAACCTCAAAAACAAACCTTTGGTTTTTCTTTTGGGTATAGCAAACCATTCAATATTAATTACAATGAACCTGGTATACTACAAAAAGCAAGCCCGCTTGAAGATTTATGTAAATTTGGGTTTAGGCACAGGACCATTGTTTTGATGCACCGGACCAAGCTTTTGAATCCAATGGAGAAGCCCTTTCTTATGATCTTGGCAACAAAGGTTTTGCACCAGAGTCAGGGTTCCATCACGAGCAAGCGAAGATTCAAATTGTTCTAATACCTTAACAACCTGCCAGAACTCAGGCCTCTTGTCCGGATTCAAAGACCAACATTGCTCGATTAAAGCTCTCATTGCAGCTGGACAGTCTGAAGGAATAACTGGTCTTGAATTCTGAATACAAAATCAGAAAAAAGTTATTCCAAAATTACAGTTTCATTGTAAACAGTGTCATTTGAGTTTTCACTAGCATATATTTTCCACAATTACCCAATACATTAAGAATTCAACAAGCCCCATTCTTGGCAATCTTATCAACTACTGTGCCACACTTGATGAAATAGATATATCATGTAACGATTTCATATAAACTAATGCATGCCACAGCCATTGTTTTCAAAGCAAAGATACCTAACCAAGGATTTAGCAACATCTCAAAAACACATGGTCTAGCTATAAATTATAGAGTACCATCAGACGGGTTATTTGTGAACAATTTATTCAATCGAAATATGAATGATTTCCTCAGCCAGGAGAGTGAAGCCTACTTTGGTAATCATCACTAACATTGAAATAAAAACTAAAATAAAGCAAGTAAAAATGAGAAAAAAAAAGGCTGACATGACAACTGAAAAGAGGGCCTAAATCATGACGTAAGTAAAGTGGAGGAAGCTTTGAAAAAGGGAAAAAATGTTCTTTTTCTTCACAATCTATAACTTCGAAGGCCCCAACATTTCCCTGGCGAACAAGGCAAAAAATGCCTGCTACACGTGAGAGTAATAGTCACTTTCATAAAATACACTCAAAGATTGCAAAACATAGTATGCATTGTCTATCTGCAATTGAACTGTGCCATTAATTGAACACAATTATAGTTGTTAGTACTCTTATGTGCCAGTGGTCCTCAGCAACCAACAACACCAAAAGATAAGAAACCATAGAAGTGAGATTTGGGTGGATAAATGAGGCTTTGGACCTTTTTCCATCATTGACAGAATTTCAATGCATAGTGCATAAAAGCAATACAAAATTTTAAAAGGAACAAAGTTACAGGCAGTGAAGAATGATGTTAAAAATATCAGTAGATCGTGATATCTGCATTAGAGATCCATATGATATGACTTAATTGCAAAGGAACATACCTTATTTACTACTGCAAAAGCAGCCTGGATGGGAGTCATATCCTCATATGGTATAGTTCCAGTAACCATTTCCCATAAGATAAGCCCGAAACTATATACATCAACCTTTCTCCCATAGGATTTTCGTTTGATCATCTCAGGTGCCATCCAGCGGTAGGTACCAGGGTCATCAGCAAATAAGTCACAGTAAGCTTCCTCACAAGCAATGCCAAAATCAGCAATTTTGAGGTGAAAGTCTTCACTAATAAGGACATTCTCTGGTTTAAGGTCTCGGTGAATGACACCTTGAGAGTGTATGTATTCCATCCCACGAGCAATATCCAGAGCAAAAGTAATTAGCTTCTGTAGAGGAATAGTTTTTGTCTCCAACTTATGCAAATATGACCTCAAGGAACCTTCTGATAGATATTCTGTGATAACACAGTAGACAGGTGGCTTTCTGCATGCTGCTACGAACTGTGTAATCAGATCAAGAGAAATAAGATAAGTGTATAAGCACCAGCCTCTAATCACATTAAATTCTCTCAACATTACATCACTTTGCAATCAGACTATAATATAATGGAGTATTCTTACTCCCAAGGGTGATTATTTAAACATAACTAAAGGGTCTATTCTAGTCCAGTAATTAGTAGCACAAAATAAGGGATATGCCGGCTTTGTATTCAACAAGAAAAACAGACAGCATAGGAACAAAAGCAAAGGACAAAACTTAGAAAAAGTTAATCAGGTGCATTCAGTGCTGTTCTTCACTAAAAATATGATGTGTCCTGTGCTTCTTGTTCCACCTTATCCTCCTTTTAAAAGGGTTTGAAGTTGAGGTGCAAAAAATAATACACATGCATATCTTCTTTTCATCAGAAAACAATAACAGCACAACAAGCTTTTAACAAATAAAAGAAGGTAAAGGATTGAGGTACCTTGATAATATTTCGATGGTGGAGACGAGATAAAAGGCTTACTTCTCTAATGAATTGTTTCTCTAATCGATCGGCTAACATTCCATTTTCGTCATCATCTGGTACCCTGATAATTTTTACAGCCACAGCTTCATCTTTATACATGCCATGGTAAAGCCTGCTGTGAGCCCCATGAGCAAACCTAACACCAACAAAGAGCTTAGAGAGATCAACATTCCATTCCTCAGCTGTTTCCACAGCAGTCACCTTTCCTCCTCCATGGTCAAAATACCTCGTCCATCCTGAATCCTTGCGCTGCTTGGACTTGTCGCTTAATTTCATTGAAGCAAGGTGTCTAATTGGACTGCTGTAAGGGGATTTGGTCATTGGACTGTTGTAAGGGGATTTGGTCATTGGACTGCTGTAAGGGGATTTAGAACTGGACACATGAGAATCCTTGTTCAGTAACTTCCCCATGATTCTCTTATCATGCTCTTTCCTCCTTGGACCAGGTGTGGAGAACCTCTTCCACTCATGTCTAGCTTCCTTGAAGGTTTCAGACAGAGAGGTTTCAGGCAAAGGGGACAAAGATCTCTGCTTGCTCATTATGGACTTTTTCCGAACCTGCGAGGAGGTTTCGGAAACAAAAGTTACATCTGGCCTTGATTTCAGACCGGAACTGTGATGTGTCCTTGGCTGAATGCTGAAAGACCCTAATCTGGAACTGGAATAATCCAACCGGTGACAAACTGTGTGGGAGAATTTGGTCCTCCTTAACCAAGAATTGCTGCTATCTTCATCCATCATATCACAACCCTTCTTCACAAGAAAAATTAAAAAACTACAAACACCTTCAAGTTACCAAATCACACTTTATTCACAACTGAGAACAAGTCTCAAAGCCAAAAGGGTGGTCCCAAAAACAACCTTCTCAAACTAACGAGAGAGTTCGCCGGGACTAGATTTACTCAAACTCGTCAACAACAACTGAAAGATTGGAGCATGAAAAATCAAAAGCTTCCCACATGGAATGAGAAAACCACTGAAAGCAATCAGGACCCAGGAACAATGAGTTGATCTGAGATGAAAGATCCAATTCCATTCGGTGATGGAAGCCCCCCAAAAGAAAAAAATCTGAATTAAAAGCCAAGAAACATGCAGTGCTGTAGGGGTAACAGAAACTCCAATCAATCAAAAACTTGACCTTCCGTAACCTCCACAGCTGACACCTTTAACCTGCAAAGTCAAACCCCCACCTTCCGTAAATGCCTGCAAATCCCACATAGATACCAGAATAAACTAATCAACCAAAAAAAAATACTCACACTTTAATTCAAATCACCAGAAACCATTAGTTAAAAGATTGTTAGAATTGTCGCTGCTTATTACTTATTTATGTTGATAATGCAGAAACAACCATCATTATACGTCCCCATTGACTACACTAATCAATATCAATAATACCCATTATTTTAAGGAGTGACAAGCCAATTAAACTATTATTATATTAGAAGACCCGGATACAGAAACAAAAGAAATTACATCACGGCAAGCCAAATGGTACAAAAGAAATAAACTTTTTTTTTTCTTTTAAAAAAAAAAAAAAACAACACCAAATTTTTTTTTTTTTATATAATTATTGTAAATTTAACAATTTATTTACCTCTTTTTTTATTTTTTTTTTTTTTTGTTTTTTTTTTTTTTTTTAAAAAGAAAAAAAAAAGTTTATTTCTTTTGTACCATTTGGCTTGCCGTGATGTAATTTCTTT
>Ga0099822_1001573_pt1 | contig 26940 bp, 14 predicted proteins | sample CowpeawhiteBW_FD_76839 | JGI IMG/M metagenome (GOLD analysis project Ga0099822, IMG submission 76839) | Root nodule microbial communities of legume samples collected from California USA - Cow pea white BW | ecosystem: Host-associated > Plants > Roots > Nodule | place: USA: California | collected... | reverse complement strand
TTTATTAGTGTATTATATTTTGATTTTTTTTTTTTTTTTGAGAGTGTATATATATATATATATATATATATATATATATATATATATATACATATATATAAGAATGAGAGTAATGAATTTATACCTATATATAAAGAGGATTCCCTTTTTGGTGTACACATTTGATAATTCCAATTTTACCTTTTATAAGGCAGCATGATAGAGTAGTTGATCTCTTTCTTACTATCTCACCACTTCACCTCTATTATAACCACTATCACCACAACTGCCACCATCCTCCTTGTCTCACTGTTCCGTTTTGGCCACCCTCACTTGTCATAACAACTACCAGCGTTGTTAGTGCTACGATCTTGTTATTGTCATTTTTCTTTTCCGGATATCCCGTATTAACTAGAGTTATGTATGACCAAATTATATCATATAAGTGGGTGTAAACCACACTTTACAAGTTAGTTTTTTTGGGTTAAGGTAGGTCTAAATCTACTATCAAAGATGGTATTGAACCCTATCCTAATAAGATTTGGTGAGTCTATTGTACTACTTCCTATTAGACCATAGATCACACATTAACTAGAGATATGACAAAATAATAGGATATAAATTAGTGTAAACCTCATGATACAAGTCAAAATTGTGAGGTTTATTTAGACCTAAAATCACTTTTTAAGAAGTTCTGTCATTGTCACCATTATCATTACTCTTGTCACTACTATCACTATGAGCATCACTACCACAACTTATTATTATGTGGGCCTTATCATGGTGCGTGTCAAACATTGGATATGGTTAAGGCTTATTTTGCCTTTACCTTATCGTGTTCTATCTTAGTTTTGTATCCTGTAATAAGTAAGTCCATAATGCTTTGGATATGTTTGATGATTCTTTTATCAGCCTTTGGGAGGATATTCTGTTGGAGGATATCAAAGGATCCGTGTCAAATGTGTTTGGAACTTTAACTTTCAGAGGTTTCATGTTATCAAGAAACTTAAAATCTTCTTATTTTATCTTTTCCATGTGTTTATATTGTCTTAGAATCACGTTAAAGCACATTTGGATGGATTTAGTTTTTAAACTTTTATTCTGATTGATTGGAAAAAGCTACCAGTGTTACTTTTTCTAATCAAACTTGTTTGGTAATTTAGATAGATTATAATCCAAATTTACAATCTTTAACAAAGATCCTCTTTTGTGATAAAGTAAATTTTGGAGTTTTAAAAGCTAACAAATTACATTTTTGAGTTTACTTTTGTTTTCCATTTTATTCCCAACAATTGTTTCTTTTAAATACAAACCAACTACTACAAGTAATTCTATATCATTTTTTTTTTAATTTTACTATAAAAGAAACAACTATTTTTGACAACAATTCTAACAAAATAATTTATCTTCACATATAAAACAAAAAAGAAAACCTATTTTCACATATTCAATTATAAAGATAGTATGTATTTTGGATTATTGAAATAGTCTTTAAAAATAATCCAGTCTTCTGAACGCATTGTTTCTTTACCAGATTTCTTTCTCTGATATTTTGGGAGGTTAGACAGTTAATTACTTACTGTAACAACTACCGAGTATTTCATTCTGTATGTGTTATTTTCATATCAATACCACAGTAATTTTGTATTTTTACTATGTTAGAAGTTTTCTCTTGGTGAGTTTGTGCTAAGCTTGTTAGATTGTTTCTGTTATTAAAAGTTGACATGGGTTGGTAGAATATTCAAGATTGTATTGGTAGGATGTAATACCTGTGCATATTAGTAGGTCTACGGGGCAAATAAAAAAGGAAATTATCATCATTCAGAAAATATATTCTCTCTGTAACTAATTCTCTGCATGAAGTTTATTCTACCATTGGGCTTCCGTTTACAACATAGGATTTTTCTTGGTTCCCCTGAAAAATCCAAATCTATCACACAGTTATGTTGGTTTTTGTTTCTTAACTCTCTAACTTTAACTAGTTTTGTGTAATCCATAATGTTTTATCATCTGCTTTGGCAACACTTTCTGTAGCTCCCTCTCTCTCATTTTCTTATTCAGAAAGTTAAATTTGATTGCTTTTACATATTCCAGAATCTCATCATCAGTTCCATGCGCGTGAGTGCGATTGGGGTTTCCTTAATTTCATGCCACTTGCTCAATTTTATGATTCGGCTAGAGGTTATCTTGTGAATGATACATGTATAGTTGAGGCTGACATTACTGTGCGTAAAGACATGGACTGGTCATATGACTCAAAGAAGGAAACTGGTTATGTTGGATTAAAAAACCAAGGAGCTACTTGTTATATGAATTCCCTGCTTCAAACACTGTACCACATTTCTTATTTTCGGAAGGTTAGCTAATGTTATATACATTTGTAAGGTCTTATTTTTTAAAAGGGCAAGCAGTTATATTTGAAATTAGCTCATGTATAGAATTGCTTTTGCAGGCTGTGTACCATATGCCCACGACTGAAAATGATTTGCCATCAAGGAGCATACCTCTTGCATTACAGAGTTTGTTTTACAAATTGCAGTACAGTGAAACTAGTGTAGCAACGAAAGAGTTAACCAAGTCTTTCGGATGGGATACACATGATTCATTCATGCAGCATGATGTGCAAGAACTTAATAGGGTTCTTTGTGAGAAGCTAGAAGACAAAATGAAGGTATTGAGTTATTTATGATAGTGTTTTATTGTTATGTCTTGTTAAAGTAGTTTTTACTCTGGATTTGTGTGCTTTTATTATGTTCTTGAGATTTTGACTTTGCCAGGGAACTGTTGTAGAAGGCACTATACAGAAATTGTTTGAAGGCCACCATATGAACTATATTGAATGCATCAATGAGGATTATAAATCAACAAGAAAGGAGTCATTTTATGGTATGCATTTTTCTTTTAGGATGCTGCTATTTACCACATTATTCCATATTATTGGACCTTATGGAATATTGGATATTTATTACAGATCTTCAGCTTGATGTCAAAGGCTGTAAGGATGTGTATGCTTCTTTTGATAAGTATGTGGAAGTGGAACGGCTTGAGGGTGATAACAAATATCATGCCGAGCACCATGGGTTACAGGTAAAACCTGAATCCTTGTGCTTTTTTTTTTTTTTTTTGCCTTTTATTATCAGGCTGAACTTCACTAAGTGCATTGTTTTATCGAAAAACATCTCTTTGATCTTCCTCTATTTTGTTAATTGCATTTGTTTAGTAGTTACTGTTTCACTTGAATGATTGCTGAAGCTGTTATTATCATTTTTATGTTCATTATCTGGATGATTATTTTCGTGGATTGTGATTATGATTAGTCTTTCAGGATGCTAGGAAGGGTGTATTGTTCATTGATTTCCCACCTGTTCTACAACTTCAATTAAAACGGTTTGAGTATGATTTTATGCGAGACACAATGGTAAAGGTTGGTATTTAATTCAAGAAGCAATAAAATATTCCTTGCCTTGTGACTCTGTCATAATTGTTTTTTTCACTTTATAATATTTTATTCTGATAGGAATTTTTACCATTTTTTCTTTGCCAGTTGCAGTTACAGTTAAGCATTTTCTATTATAAATTATCAGTTAAAAACCTCTTTCTTTTTATTAAATGAATGATGCACCACATTTAGTACGCTTTTATTGGGTTTCTAAAGAGTAAATGCCTTGTTTGGGCTTGTCTTTGATTTTTATCACTAATATTTGTTTCTCACAAAGTTTCTATTGTTATTGTAAGCTTTCTCTCTTGCTTGGTCCAGGAATTTTGTACCATATCCTGTTGTATACTTTGTTTAATAATTAAAGTGAAGTGATTTTAACTAGCAGTTACTTGAAATTTAAAACATACTATATAGTTGTTTCTGTCTGAGATGTGTTTTATTCTTTCTTCCCTTGATTATTTTTCCCCCATTGGACAGATACTATTATAATAATATTTTTGTGTTTATTATTCCATTTGTAATATTTTCTATTACTTCTGACACCTCTATTATACTTGGTTATTGGTTGGCATCAGATCAATGATCGCTATGAGTTCCCCTTGCAACTAGATCTTGATAGGGATAATGGCAAGTATCTATCACCTGAAGCAGACAGAAGTATTCGGAATCTTTATTCACTTCACAGGTATCTTACATAGTGAATGCTATGGCCGCAATTTGTTTTTCTATGCAATACCTGCTTTTGAACTGCATGCGGTGGTGCATCATGAAACTACATTTGTGCTTCTGCTTGAAGTGGTGAAACTGGGAAGGTAGATGATTTAAAAAGAAAACCACAAGTATAACCTAAAACAAATATTTAGTGGTGGAGTTCTCATTTAGGCTTTTGAAAAAGACTGTGGGCAGAATTAAAGCTAATTCGAGGGTTAAAGCTAATTGTGTTGAAATGATATATTTGTCTATTAACTTACCAACCAACTATTGTATCAAAAGGATATAAAGTCATTTATCATTAACTTACAATTTTGGTGGCATGTTCTGTATGACTTGGCTTCTAGTAGCGCAGCCTTTACTAATTCAATTAATGGATAAAGTTAAGAAGTATAAAAGCATGTTCTTTTTCTTAAAGACTATAAACTATTATGTGCTTTTTCTTGTTAGTATAATCTTTCTTATTTTTGGCTGTTGACATGGAATCAATTTTTTGTGTGGTCAAGGAATTCTATTCTTCTAAATTGAAGTTTAACTAATTGGGCATATATCCAAATACCGTTTGTGAGGAATTTGTTTAGAGTTGTAATAATCGTTTACATGTATTTATCCTTCAGCCTAAGCATTTGGGATTTTGGTTGTTGACAAAATTGATAGTATTAGTGTTATATGTTTGTTGTTTGTTTTAATTGTCCTATCATGGCTTTGTCTATTTTCCTTTTTAATTTATTTTCTAATTCTCGTAGGTTGCATTGGTTTGTAACCATCAATAACTGTCCATAACTGGCTTGTAACTCCGCTTTGTTTTTCTATTAGTTCTGACTAGCAGAACAGAACTGTATCTATGTTTTTTCTTACCAATAATATACAGTACACACTTTAAACAGTCACACGATTGGTCCCTTCATTTATTCTTTTCATCTTTCTTGTTTAAAACTCTATTTTGGTATCAAGAACTGGTTGATGATCCACAATGCAAATCCAGTTCAAATTCCCTCCCATCTCCCTGCCATATTTTTCAGACCTTTGTTGCTGAAAAACTTGACACTTAACTATCTTCACTAGAAGCAACATGTTGAACTTGTCATCAAGGCTCACAAATTCCACCGGTTTGTTCTCAATCCCATCATCCCTCCTGTTTCCGTAGTAGTGATGATCGCAAATCTCTAATGGATATTCATGCCTATGAAGAATGGGCAGTCCAAGAACAAATTTTGCTTGCCTGGTTGTAGTCTAACATCTCTAAGGGAGTCATATCTCGTGTTATTGGTTATGTTCAATCTGATCAAGTATGAGAGCATATTAATGATTATATGAGAGCATATTAATGATTATTTCTTTACTCAAACCATAGCGTAAGCGTGTGCATCAACTTCGTCGAAATCAGTCTTTTGGCAACAAATCCATGCATGACTTCTTAAGTCGCATGAAGTCTATTGTTAATGAACTAGCTAACATTGGTTGTCTAGTTCAACCACCGAATATGTTGATGCTATTCTTGAAGGTCTTCTACCAGATTTTGTTGCTGTCATTTTTGTGATTTAAAGTAAGTTTGAAACTCCTCCCGTTATCGAGGTGGAGGCTCTTCTTCTTGCGCATGAAGTCCGCACTGACAGGAGAAATCCCTCTTTCTTTTTTCCCTCCATTACTCGTCAATGTTTTGCTCCATCTAATTTCTTTGGTTTTCATATCGTCCCTCCCCTTACAACAATAGTTATTTTCTATACGTCGTGGTGGTGCTCAACAATTTCATGGTTCTTGATGTGGTCGTGGAGGTCGTGGAGGTCGCTTTGATAATTTCCAATGCCATATTTTCCTAAAATATGGTAACATTTCTAGTGTCTACCATTTCCGTGCTAATTCATTTTTTCAATTGTATGAATCCTTGGTCATTTGTGATCCAGCCACCAATCAACCTCTGCATTTTCCTCCCACATCCACCACTCCTTCATCCTCCAAACTTCCTGCTCTTACCATAGCCCCTCCCTAATTTGCTTCCATTCTTCCCAGTGGTGTGCTTGCTTCTTTGTCCACTCGTGAAACCACCAGTTCTTAGATCCCTATTCTATAGCCTCTTTTCATGTTGTAGGTAGCTATCAAAATATTCAACAATTTAAACATTTGAGGTCTTGATCACATTTATGTTGGCTATGTCTACCTATTGCTTCCTTGCAGCTTAAAGTGCCTTACACCGTCTTATATCAATGTTCCTTGGATTATCTTTTTCTAAAAGTCATTGGTTGTGCTTTGTTTTCCTTTCCTTCATCCTTATCACAATTATAAACTTTACTTTCATGCTTAATAATGTGTCTTTCTCAAGTACTATATCTCTTAAAAGGGTTTTCTCTGGTTGGCCAAGTTTGGCTGCATCTCTACCTCCAAAGATGTTGTTTTCAATGAACTCTGGTTTCCCTATACTTCCTTTTTTCGTACGCCAATGCTTGTACTTCTCTCCCCAAGCAATATTTTGATCATAATCCTAATTTGTCTCCCCCATTCACCGTTTCCCCTTGTCATCCTTCTCTTGAGTCTTTGTTTCCCACACCTTCATCTTAGTCTTCCCCTTCCAACAGTTCTCCTTTGCTTCCTTGTTCTAGTCTCCCCTTTATTTTCTCCTATCCAATGTTCATCCTATGCAAACATGTTCCCAAACTATTGTCACAAATCCCCACATGTCCTTCACTATTACTCACTAATGTTGAACTTTCCCAGTTTTCATAGGCCATTAAAATTCCCAATTGGGTCGCTGCTATGAAATCTAAATATGAGGCTCTCCTTCATCAATACATGGGATTTGGTGCCTTTACGTCCTGATTGAAAGGTAGTTTGTTGCAAATGGGTTTTTCGCATTAAACAGAACAGTGATGGTAGTGTTAACGAGTTCAAAGCCTGTTTGGTTGCTAATAATCAGGTTCCAGGCTTTGATTTTAAACCTTCTCTCCAGTTATTAAGCTTGTTACTGTTCATGTTATCCTCACTTTATCTTTGACACATGGTTGGGACCTTTTCCACTTGGATGTCTACAATGCTTTCCTCAATGGGTCTCTTGATGAGACTATCTTTATGCCTATGGTTGCCCATGTCAAATCTTCGGTTTGCCACCTCAACAACGCTATCTATGGTCTGAAACAAGCGCCTTGACAATGGTTTGACAAGCTCAAGTCCACTCTTATTACTTCTCTTGGTTTCCACTCCACTAAATCTGATCCCTCCTTATTTTTTTGCCATCAACATGATCACATTATTTACGTCTTGGTCTATGTTGATGACATTCTTATCACTGGCACCTCTACATATTTTATTCAATAACTTACTCATCAATTGAATGCCACTTTCTCCCTCAACCAACTTGGCTGTCTTCTTGGGTATTGAGATTAGTTATTAGTCTCCCACTTTAGTAGTTTTCACTCAAGGCAAATATATTTGTGACCTCTTGCACAAAACGATGATGATTGAGGCCCACTTTGTCTTTGCTCCTATGTCCTCTTCTTGCAAACTCTCCAAGGGTGGCTCGACATCATTTTCGATCCTACACTATATCGCTCTGTGGTTGATAATTGCAATGAGGTTCTGAATAAAATGTTGAGGAGGTAGAGTGGAGGATGAATTTTAGGAATAAAATATATTGATTGTTGGTGATGATTGTGTGACAGGCCAAGAAACTTCTCGAACGTGGAATTTGCTTTTAGAGGTGCAATTTGTTTGGGACTAAATTTATAATTGATCTATTTTTGCATAATTGGTATTGATTTTACTTGTTATTGCATTAGTTGATGAGGTAGAGTAGCCCTGAACTATGATGTAGTTTGCTGTTATTATATAGGTTTGCCTCATTGTTAACATCTGTAAAAACCTTGGCTGCACTTTTTTGTTTGCAGTGTTTTGGTTCACAGTAGTGGGGTGAATGGTGGGCACTACTATGCTTATATTAGGCCAACGCTATCAAACCAGTGGTACAATCTTTATAATCTTTCAGTATTTGTATATGTATTATAAATTAATGTTCATCTTACTATTCCTTGTGCACTTGTTTATTGTTATTAAACGAGGAATGTGATGAAATTGATTATTATCAAAGGGTAATATTTGCCACTATGAAACAGGAAAATCAGAGTCATATGTTTAAAAGAGCTTTTCTGTTGTGAATTATGTTTTTAATCACTCTTGTAAGTCTATTATTTGTAATCATTCAATGTACAGAATGTAGGGGAACCTAATAAGGATGATGACGAAGATTATCCCTAACATAGCTGTACATATTTCTTTAAGTACTAAGATCAAACATATCTTTTACTTGTAATGACATCTTACCGCTCTAGTGATGCTAGAACAGTAAACATCACTATTTAATCTCTTCAACTCATTCAATTTCATTATTATCATTTATTCTCTTGGAAGTTTATCATGTTGGTTAAATCTAATTTTTAGACGTTTGAAGGTGTTGTTTATAATTCACTTAATGTTGTATGTTAGTGGAAAGTTAACTAAGTCAGTCCCTTTGTACTATAACTAGTATGCTGTTATATGATACACAAAATTGTGAAATAAACTTTCAGGCTCAGCACGCATGTCATTTGTGCTGTTACTCTCTCTCTCTACCCGCATTTCTTCTCTGTTTTGTGAAGTGTGTTCAGTGTGTTTTAATAGGAGATCCATGGTGGATGTCTTGTAAATTGATGATCAATGTATTTTGGGTGATATAGGGATTTATTATGGTTTTCTAAGATTATTTAGATGATTTATTGGGTGTCAATAACCAATATTTTATTTTTCTTTGTGATATGGTAGTATAAGAGACCATTGATATTTTATTTCCATTTTTATTCACTCGTTGCTTCTTTTTCAATTATGTCTTTTTAATATTGGAATTGTCAGTCAGTTGCTGGTGCATTCACATATTAAATATTTTCTTTTACAATGATCTTTTTTTTGCTAAAATCAGATTACGATCATAGTTTTAACATCTACACAGTATATAGCTGTGTAAGTCCGCCTCGGGGCTGATTAGTTGGTAAAAGTTTCATCAACTATGTTTATGGTTTTTAGATATAATGCTTGTTTGAAAGAGTCTGTATCTTGACCACACACTTTGATGTATTTATATGGAATTAGAGGAAAACATAACTTGCTTGTGTTTGTGATCCAACCTTAAAAAATACTTGCATCAGGTTTAAGTTTGATGACGAACGGGTAACAAAAGAGGTTGAAAAGAGGGCTTTAGAAGAACAGTATGGTGGTGAAGAGGAGGTAGTATTTTGAAAGCCTTTGTTGGGCTTGTGTTGTATATTTTTTCTTTCTATTCTTTTGACTTGGTGTTTTTATTTTCCATGCCAGTTTTTCTTTGCTTCATTCTACTTTTCTTTTGTCAACAGTTACCTCATACTAATCCAGGGTTCAACAACTCGACCTTTAAATTTACAAAATACTCAAATGCATATATGCTTCTTTATGTACGGGAAAGTGACAAGGATAAAATAATTTGTGATGTGGATGAGCATGACATTGCTGAACACCTTAGAGTAAGATGTTTGATTCATTGACGTTATATATATTTTTTACCTTATTTGCATTTGTTACTTAATTATCGTTATTTTTGAAAATTTTATCTCCTTGTATATGTGATAACCCCTTTATATTTTAATTGGTCAATTTTTGTGTTCATCCATTAATTTGAAATCTAATATTTAACAAAAATGTTGATGTGGTGTGTAGTAGAATGCTCATGGATGTGCTAATGTGGTAGTTGCAATAGTGTTGTATGATGATACAAAGCCATGGTAGTTGAATCGTGAATTATATCACAAATTGGAGAACTTCTTTATTGTATTGTGAATCATTTCGTATTGTGAATCATAAGATTCATAAACGTTTTGAGAGTCACATTTTTGGTTGCAATGATAGTTTCCATAGTCTTTTTTTAGTGCAGTAGTAGTTTTAGTGGAAGTCACATTTACTAACTGGGGTATAACATTTTTTAAACAAAATGGACTAAAATTTAGGTTGGAAGTCACATTTACTAACTCCTAGGTTGTCTGTCATTACTCACATATGCACATGAGGCTGGCTTTGAGGTCATGCCACTGCCAGGTACTATGAGACTCGCCACTGAGGGTGGCCATCGAAAGATGCGTCATTGTCGTGAAGTCTGACTGCTTATTATGCTTGTAACTGGAAGGGATTGCACTGCGAGTTACCACGACAAGAGGCGCCATTGTGAGATTCACTGCAACAAGAATCTCCATCGTGGGAGGTGCCATCGTGTGTAACATCACTGCCCTTGGATGCTACGATTTGGGGAATATGAACACGATACTAGTGAAAAAACGAGTCTTCAAGCGATTCGTATTGTATAGTACGATTCGTATAGTAAATCGTACGATACTTACTACTACGTACAAAATTGATACATTGATTTATTATTCTCAGATTTGGAGGAATATCATTGTACTTTATTGTGTCGATTATGAGGTCATTAGACCTATAAATAAACGAGTCTGCAAGTTGTTAAGGAAATATGGAACACTACTTCTAAGGAGGCAAATCCCTTTGATTATGAATTGTTTCTAAGTACATAAACCTAGTATTAATAGTGAAATACAACTTTGACCGTGATAAATAATTAAATTTCAACTAGGATAAATTATAAAGTTTCCTAAAATACACAATCAGCACTACGATTTTGATATTCTCTTGAAGCTCTGAGAAAGTGTTTTCTCCATTTCTAGCTTGAATATAATTCTTTCAAAGTTAATGCAATTCATCCCTTTGGTGATTTTGTTTGCAAGTTGACTCTGACTAGATACATGGGAGAGCAAATCAAGCCACTGTCTAGCTGTTCCTTAATAAAATGTTTGTCCACTTTTAGCTTTATCATGTTGCAGTGGGTGGTGGGCTATACTAATTATAAATTTATTGTCACAATATAACCTCCTAAGTTCCTCCTACTTTATCTTCAAGTCTTCCAATATAATCTTTAGCCATAGAAGTTAACATAATCTTTGGGCATTGTTTGAAATTCTTGTTCAGCACTTAATCTAATTACTAAATTTTGTGTTTTGCTTTCCAAGTCATTAGATTTTCACCAAGGAAGTTGTAATATTCAGTTGTTGATCTCCTACCCTGCATAATCTGCATTTGTATATGCTTTAAAACTTATACTGTTTTGTTTTGTTGAATAACATGAAATTAGTTTTAGGGATTAATTTTCCTTGTGTAAAACATACATACACAAACGATAGTTTATTTATAGTGATAATGGGCCAAGCCCAGAAATACAGAATGGGCTGGACTCAACTACTAGGGAAAATACTACATTATCTAAAACTCTCCCTTAAGCTGGTGCATATAAATCGTTATGTACCAAGCTTGTTACAAAGATAGTCAATTCTAGGTCCTCGAAGAGACTTAGTGAAATTGATAACTCGAGTTGACAAACTCAGTCTTGATGTCTCTTGATAGAATTTTTCTCGAATGAAATGACAGTCAATTTCAATGTGTATGGTCTTCTCATGAAAGACAGGATTAGAGCTATGGGTGTTTCAACTAATCGTTTGAGAAAGGCTCCCCCTTATTAAGTAGAAGTTTGATATTAGGATCTATGGGTGTTTCTACAACTTTAGAATTCATTAACCCAATTTCCTCCAAAATATCCAATGCATACTTCTTCTGAGATATGACAATAACACTGTTGGATTGTGCTACTTCAATACCTAGGAAATATCTGAGTTTTCCAAGATTTTTGATTTGAAAATGGCAACAAAGATATTGCTTTAAGAGGGAGATGCCAAGGTAGTCACTTCCTGTGAGAATAATTCATCAACATATACTATTAAGTAGATACATCCAACACTGGAGTGACAATATAAAATTGAATGATCCGTGTCACTGCGACACATGCCAAACTATTGAACAACACTGCTGAATTTTCTAAACCAAGCACGAGGAGACTGTTTCAGGCCATATAAATATATGTGAAGATGACATAAATTCGAAGATCATTCAACAAACTGAGTAGGAGTGATAAACTGAGTTTCGATATTTGTTTAGTTCAATTCTTAAGCTTATTAGGATCCCATAATATTCTCCAATAGAAAGAGTGCATTGTTTGGCACCAAAGATTTTACTTTCTATTGAAAGTACAAAATCTTGTCTTTTATTTTTTGTTTTATTACAAAAAAAAAAAAGGAAATGTGAACAGTGTTGTGAATAATGCTATTTCAAATGAGATGCAGACTGAGAGGAAAGATCTAAATAGGGCAGTTTTAGACAACCTTAGTGTGACCTCTACCGTGCAAGCAGTGGCAAGAATGGTAATCAAATGCCTGTTAGTGTGTGAATCTTGCACAAGAGAAAGGATACATGTGCAGACACATGCTTACTATATTGGTGGCTAAACTTTGGGAATTGGACAATGAAAGAGCAATGGGGTTTTGGTGTGATTACCAATTAGAATGTAGGATCTAGAAGTTGGGACTGACTGACAACTAAGCAAAAACTAGGAGCCCTTTAGGCAACTTAAAGAAAAATAGGAAATGGGTGCACTTCACACAACCATAGAAGAGATGAATTGCAACTAAGTCAACGAATATGATTTGGAAACGGAGACTCAGATATCAGGAGTTGTGGTGCCAACTTGAAAAAGGGATAGATATCTAAGAAAAAAGGTTCAATATTGTTCATGGAAAAAACTCTAGAATTTGAGACTAAAGACTCACTTGAAGAAGAGGAAGTTGACTGATTTGTGAAATTTGATTTAATTCTTTGTGGAGCTGTAAGAATAAAAGAATTAGGATGATGTACTTTAGGAATGTAGGCAAAAACAAAAAGTAAGTTAGAAAGAGGATGAGGATAGGAAAATCTATGCTCATTAATGATTATGCATTTAGTAATGAAGACTATGTCAGTCGGAGATAAACATATATATCCTTTGTGATTGTTGGAATTCCTTAAAAATCATGCTCAATTGATCTATACTCAAGCTTGGGAGCATTATAAGGTCTAAGAAAAGGAAAGCAAACCCACTTAAAGACCTTGAGAAAATTGTAATCTAGGCAGATTTGAAATAAAGTAGTGTAGTGAGTGACAATTTGAAGAGGAACAATAGGTAACCTATATGTGAGGTAAACAATAGTAGTGGAGGGATGATCCCAGAAGTTCAAGGGAGAGATGCTTGACAAGAAGAGAAAAGTCCATTTCAACTATGTTTTTGTGTTTTCTTTCAACAACATCATTTTGGTGGTGAATGTGAGGACACGACAAATGATGAATAATGCCTATTTCTTTGAGGTAGCTAGTAAAGACATGAAGTTCACTTCCCTAATTAGACTGCGAAGCTCTGTTGCATATATTAAATTCCAGTTCAACCATATGTTAAAATTGTTTAAAAATAGTTAAGGCATTAGATTTACTTTTATGAAGATATATCACGTGAAACGTGATTAGGCATCATCGAAAGATATCTAATAATAAAAATTGCCATGAGAATTAGTGGGTCTTGGCATTGTTGTTAAAATAGCAAGTAAGATTGCAAACTCGCATGATCTTGCGAGTTTGGATCACTAAGCGAGTTGATGCGATGGATGGATTGTAAAAGGTGTGGATCAGAGCGAGTATGCGAGGATGGTCACTGAATTGGGGATCGTGGGCCTTGTCAATCCTTCTAGTCCTATGATTGATCCAACCCATGAGAAGCCTAACACTTTTACATTTTTTCTACTAGCATTACCTTCACATACATATTAGAAGGAGAAGACTTTTCAAGAGTGATTACCGTCGTCAACACCATAGTCCTTGATGCTCACTGGCCTCATGGCTAGCGATGCTATGTTCTTCTACTGTTTATTTCTCTCACCACCTTAGGGTTCCTTTTACTAATATTGTTGCCTTCATGGTTATCTACTCTAGGGTTAACCCTTAAACCTGTAAGAGTTTACGAGTCCAATGGTGGCTCACGAGTGAACTCGTGTGTAGACTCATTTTTAAGTTAACTCGGATCAAACTCACTGGACTTAATACTTATTTGCGAGTCAGAGGTTGAGTGAATAAGTGTGGAAGAATAGGTCACAACAACTTGGGTCCTTTCATTTAAGCACGATTTAGTTTTCGTGTTTCATACTAGAATCTTCGCCTTTTAGATCTGGTCATTGTTGGCATGCCTCTCATCTCTTCTCACCTTGGCTCAAAATTCAGTTTTGCCCTCACTGGTCTCACATTCACACCTTGCATTCAGTCCTCGCTATTGCATCGTTTCATCTCGCCTTGAGTCAGCTCGTTGTTGCCTTGCTTTGCAGTTGCCTTGTTGTGGTGTTCAGGCTCATGCTCGTCGCTTCTTCCTTCTTCAATTTAGCCTTTTAATTTGTGTTTCAATTTGGGGTTTTACTCTTCATAATCATTTATGTGGTTTAATTTAGTTGGGGTACTATTTTGGGCTTTTATTTTGTGTACGGTATTGTTTTTAGGTTTTTTTTCTTGCTGCAGCCTATCAGTTTTCTTCCTATACCCTATCGAGGCTTCCAAATATTTTAATCTGAAAATGGAGTGGGTGAGTACCGAGAAAATGTTTTCGAAATTAATTTAGTTTGTTCCGGAAAGCAAAATCTGGAAGTGATAAGTTAATGTAGAATTGGTATAAAAATAATTATTTGTTTTTATTGAACTGTCGCACGAAATAGACTCTTACGAGTTGAGTTAATGGACCTTCCACGAGTCTACGTTGACTCTTGAGTTTGATAACCTTGGTTGTTTTGCTGGAAGCTCGAGTTTTGAATGTACTAATCTGAGATGTGAATTATATGCATCATCTGACATGACACAACATTATTATAACATTATAGCAATTAGAAACAATTAAAAGTATATAATATGATAAACTAATAATAATAATAATACTTCAATAAAAAATTACAGAAAGTTATTTATAATATCATATAATAATAAATTATTATATCATTTATAAATATTTTAATATTTTTTATCTAAAGTAAACTCTTACGAGTTTACGATTCGAGTTTACAAAGCTCTCACGAGTGTCCGTAAACTTTTGAGTTTAACAACCTTGGTTGTAGGTGTTTAATAAAACAGATACTATTTGGCAGAAGCAAGTACAACATGTTGAGAATAAGATAGGATTGCAGGTTTGTTATAGAATGAAATTTAAAGACAGTACCTAAAAATACAGTTATAAGGTAGTTTTTTCAGCTTAGTGTTTAGGGGCTAAGGGTGGCAGTTTTGAGAATTGGGTTTTGTAGCTGGAATAATCTAGTGGGAAGGATAGGGCTCCTCTGATCTTTTGCTGTATGACTGGTGAAATTAGAGAAGTTCAGATTTTCTTTTCTTTGTTCTTCTCTGAGGATAATATTGATTCCTAACAGTTTCACTAACCAATAGTCTAATAGAACCACTTCTGTAATGAATGAACCAAAGTTGGACTATTAATGAAGTGGGATGATCGTATTTGGTAAAAAGTTTTCAAGGGAACAAATTTCTGAAATAATGATAATAGAGGGTAAAATCTAAGCCCATTTTTTATTCATATTTTCAATGTAAAGATACTCCCTTTAAAGGTTCAACTGTACATTTTAGATGAGATTAAAGAGAGAACAAGAGGAAAAAGATCTGAAGAGGAAGGAGAAGGCTGAGGCTCATTTGTACACCATCATAAAGGTACTCTACTTTATTTCTATTATTTTTGCCCCCTTCATTAAATGCTCTGTAAGATGAGAATAAATACCAAGTTATTTATTCATCGGTTTCAGGTTGCTCGTGATGAAGATCTGCGTGAGCAGATTGGAAATGATATATTCTTTGATCTTGTGGATCATGATAAAGTTCGAAGTGTTCGTATTCAAAAACAAATGCCTTTTTTAGTTTTCAAGGTATGAGCTATGGTTTATTTTGTCATATGCAATAACCTTGGTCCATGTATATTTTTTCTAGAATTAAGGTAGTGTTAGAAATTACACACACACATCCACACATATGCAGTTATATTGTCATGGATGTTATTTCTGTTGTTTTAGGGTTTTAGTGTCATACAGTTCCTTGCTGAATAAGTGTTTTTCAGCGTAGAGTTGCATTATGTTCATTGGGTTCTTTCTCATATTGAAATTGATGATTGTCCTATTTAACATATATTATACCACAAACTAATTTTTATTTTCAATTTACTTTGAATCTTTCTGACAACAAATTTATCAGGAAGAAGTTGCCAAGGAATTTAGTATACCCATCCAGTATCAACGTTTTTGGTTGTGGGCAAAGCGCCAAAACAACACATACAGGCCAAATAGAGTACTGACACCTCAGGAAGAAGCACAATCGGTAAGTACTGAAAGGACTTCCACTGCTGTTTTCATATATAGCTGGGTGGCTGGCATGTTTCTATTAGCTTAATGTTAGGTAGATTAAATTGATTTATAAGCTTAGTAATTAGTGATTTTGAATACTGATCTATCTGTTTTCTTTAATAATGTGGATGCTTGTTTAGGATACTCCAAACGTGTCCCTAAATGTGTAATGTTTGCAAAATTCAAATGTAGATATATTTTTTATGTCTGGTAATATATAATAGGAAAGACTCGTAGTTATCAATAAATAGTGTGCTATAGGTGTGGAGTGGAGTGACCAGTGCTTCGTGACTAATATTGTTTAATGTTTTTCAGTTCTGGTGGTAGCAGCTGCTTTCTTGGCAAATTGTCATAATAGCAGCTGTTACCTTGGTGGGAAAAATTTATTCTTTACTTGCCTGTTTTCTGAGTTATAGAATCCATTTGTTTGTTGCTCAGTTTTTAATATTTTTGTTATTTGGGTTGATTTTATTTTCCAAAACAATTAGGGTTTATGCTATGATCCAAAGAACACCCTGTGACCTCTAGTTTGTTTTCAGCTACTGACCTCGATGCATCATTGTTGAGTCACACTGGCCTCTGTTCTCCCTTTGGTCTGTGCTGATGAATACTACTTTGTTGTCTGTTCATGCATCACAACAATTCCATTAGTGTCTTGTCTGTTTGCATCCGTAGCTTCCGCGTGTCTGTTTTATTTAATTTCATGCAGCTCTTCTCGTTTTACTGTTAATTAAATTTGTATATTTTGTTATCTTTCCCCGTCTCTCTTTTGGTCTTTATGAAGTGTTAAGGTATGTAATGTCGTCTACTCACCCAAAAAATCTAATGTATGCTGTTTTTATCTAAATTTTATTTTTATTATTTCATTCCTGTGTTCTTATTCTATTAATTATGGAGCTGCCATTTATTTATGAGTATTTATCTATTTTTCCCATTTTTTTTAAATCATTCCTGTTTATCTCATATCTACAATCTTTAGTGTAGAGGTTATTGCACTATCTGCTGTCCCAAAAATAATGCTACTGTATTTGGCCACTCCGTATGTGTGGTGGGGAGGGGGCTGGTTTAAAATCTTTTCAGTGTTATCTTCTTTTGACTTTATTTTTTTAAATGATAGAGCTTTTAACTATAATTTTAGAGATGTAAATGTAATATTATAAATGTGACGTGTTTATCTTATGAGGAGTGCTAGTAATATACTCTCTAACACACTCTTTCTACCACACACTCTTTGTAATTTATTGAAGAGTACAATATCAGGAAAGGGACATTAAAAGAGTTGGGAAATCCACTAAAATTAGTTTTTTTTTTTTTTTCCATTACATTTCAGCCAATAGTGGAGGGTGTTTTGAAAGAATGTGTTCGAGAGTTTGTTGCTAGCATTTCTCTTATTTTTTAAGACAAACGTTTTTCTATTTTATGGAAGTTCGAAAACATAGTATTCTTTCTTTCAAAATTTTATTTGATTATTTTATCAATATTTTTGTACTAATGATTTATATGATTTGTTTGTGCTGTGGTGCCCTTAACTGTTGTAGGTTGGACTCTTAAGAGAAGTTTCCAATAGAGCAAATAATGCAGAGCTGAAATTATTTTTGGAACTAGAAATGGGGAAGGTAATGTTCTTCTGGTAATTTAATCTTCCTGATTAGTGTTGTGGTGATCACTACGTATTATATATTCTTCCATCCCCTTCTAAGTGAGTCACAACTGACATGGATATATTACCTGCACCTTGCACAATGAATCAGGATTTGCAGCCTATTCCTCCTCCGGAGAAGTCAAAAGAGAATCTCTTGCTTTTCTTTAAACTTTATGAACCTTCAATTGAAAAGCTTAGGTGCGTGCAATTCCTATTACTTATCAGAGGTAAATCTACATTTTATTAATGAAATGTTTATTCCTTTCTTTCATCAGGTATGTTGGACGGCTCTTTGTGATGTTCAGTGGAAAGCCAGTAGATATATTGGTAAAACTAAATGAAATGGCTGGATATGCTCCTGATGAAGAAATAGACATGTTTGAGGTTAGTCAATCTTCATCTCATGAGCAGTTAGGCAATGGGGTGCAATAATTGGACATCAGGTCTTTATTTTCTAGAAAATTGAATAGTTAATAAGAATATTCTAATTTGATCTGATTTGGAATGATTAGGGTTAGAATCAGATTTTCTGGTTTGACTACTTTGGGTCAATGTAAAATCTCTCTGTATGAGAGAAAACAGAGAAAAAATTATCAGAAAGAGAATAGAATTACTATTGCATTGAAAGAAAAAGAAGATACAAGCTGAGCGTAGATAGAGGTTACAACAGTAACAAACTAATCACAGAAGAAAAACAGATAACAAACTAACATTTATATCTCTAATACTCTGATTTGAATTGATCCTTTCTATTTACTTTCCTTTCTACATTTTTTTGTAATTGACAGCTTATCCTATTTATCTAAATCTTTCATTCATGAATAATATACACAAGAATTATTCTTTCTCTCCTATAGTTTCCTATTTATAGCAGTGCCTATAATCACTGTTTACATTCTGTTGTCCATGATCAGGAGATAAAGTTTGAACCTAATGTCATGTGTGAACGTGTTGACAAGAATTCCACATTCCGTGAGAGTCAGGTATGCATCAGGAGTGACTAATATATTTATGGTATTTTGTATTGTGATAACAGCCATTTATTAGTGTTTTAATTTTATAATAATAATAAATATTTGAGCTCATAGCTGTGACTTATCTTGTGCTGTTGTAATTTGAGCAGCTTGAGGATGGTGATATTATTTGCTTCCAGAAGTCCAACAAAACTGGAAACAAAGAGCAATATCGCTATCCGGATGTTCCTTCTTTCTTGGAATATGTGCATAACCGTGTGGTATGAAATGTTTAAGTTAGCATAAAACTTGACTGCTACATTATTTTAAATTGTTATGTCCTCAATTTCAGTATATCCTGTTATTAGAAGCAAGTATATTGCATTGATTGTGAAATATAAATTCTTATCCTTAGGTTCTCTGGATTATTAATTTGCTTTAGAAAGTTAGTTTCTCATCCAAGTGGACATATTATTATTTCCCTTTGTATAAATAATAATTTAATCATCATCCGTGTCTGTACTCATTTGTTGTTTTGGGTCTTTTTCTAACTGTTCAAATTAAGGAATGGTGTTTGAAATATTCTTAAAACCTGGAGCAGTAAGCTATGTACACTAATTTCAATCCCAACTGTTAAGGAAACATATTATGGTACACTAAGGATTTATTGTAACTAATCCTTAAGAGATAACATGAAAATGTAGCAAACTAATTCTAGAGGATAATGTAAGTCATGATAAGATATTTTGGATTTTTCCATATTTTATCAACTTGGTTAAATGGTTTTTTTGGTCATTCCTCATTTTATTTTATCAAATACTTAAAAAAGTAAAAGGCAAACAAATTCCTAGTTTAGTCAATTTTGTTAGAATTCTATTTGCAAAAGTTAAAGAACCAAAACTGAAGAGTCCTGCCATTTGGAGATTATTTGTGCATTCAATAGTTTGTTTTGATATGCAGATTGTTCACTTTAGGATTTTGGAAAAACCAAAGGAGGATGAATTTTTTCAATTTTGTTAGAATTCTATTTGCAAAAGTTAAAGAACCAAAACTGAAGAGTCCTGCCATTTGGAGATTATTTGTGCATTCAATAGTTTGTTTTGATATGCAGGTTGTTCACTTTAGGATTTTGGAAAAACCAAAGGAGGATGAATTTTGTCTTGAGCTGTTAGTTTATTCTCTCTCTCTATTGTAAAGTTTAGTGAAGTATATCTGGTAGTTTAACTTATTACTTTGATGCTCCAGGTCAAAGCTTGACACCTATGACAATGTTGTTGAAGAAGTTGCTCAACATATTGGTTTGAATGATCCTTCTAAAATCAGACTCACATGTCATAACTGTTACTCCCAGCAACCTAAACCGCATCCTATAAAGTACAGAGGAATAGATCATTTGTCAGACATGCTGATTCACTATAATCAGGTGTGTCATTTCAGTGTAAAATTTTTTTCAATAGATTCTGTTTCATTCTAAAATGACTGTTTGGGTTTTTCTTAAGTTTCCAATATGCTAAAACCATTGTCTTTTTGGTTTTGTTTCTAGGCTTCTGATATTCTATACTACGAAGTATTGGATATCCCTTTGCCAGAATTGCAATGCCTAAAAACTCTTAAAATTGCTTTCCATCTTGCTTCCAACGATGAAGTGAGTTCTGTTAGTTTCACTTTCATCTCTTACACAATTATTTACCATATGTGTTATATTTCTAACTGATTTACTCTTGTTCAGGTGGTGATTCATACTATTAGATTACCGAAGCATTGTATTGTGTCAGATGTAATTAATGATCTTAAATCAAAGGTACGATAGTAAATCCACATAATCAAAGTTGGTTGACTTAACAGATTTGCAGACAAATTGAAACATGTCTTTTGGGCTTGTCTGTCTAATTTTGTTTTATTATTATTTACAGATTTTTTAGATCATATAATTTACCTATGCTAATTTGTCTGTGAAACCAATTAAAATTTGGAACATTTTCATAAGCTGTGCTTATAGTATATGATTTGTGCACAAATGTTCAACACATGTGCCAAAAACTGGAAGCCTAGTTCTATAAATCTTTTATTGTGGGAAGGGTCTGAACCATTTGGAATAGACTGATTATATTTACACACATCTGCATTGCTCTTATTAGTTACTTAAATTTTTTATACGAAAAGGTAACTAAATTTATAAATTCTGTCTTCTCCATGTATGAAATAACAGAAGAACAAGAAAATACACAGTGGAAATTGTTGAAATTATGGTGTTATTGAGGGTGAGGGAATTGAGAGAAGAGGGGTGATGTTTAATATTCTATTTTGTAATCAAATGATTACAATGGTTTAATGTTTGTATAAAATCTAGAGTATTAACCTGTATTTAGTCTACTTGTTATTGCTCATCATGTTTCCTTATTTTATTATGATTTTTTCTTCTGAGTAGTTAGAATTGTGATTAGTATAAATAAGTCTGTGTTTAAAGTTTTAGTAACATCCTCAACACATTGTAATAATTATGTATCTCAATTAAGATTTTTGATGCATAGATATGATATATGCATCTGACATATTTTGGATACTGCGATATTTCGGATACTGCGATCTAGGATACTGTGATCTAGTTAATGTATAAGCTTTTACATGTTCCCTGGTATAGTAGTGCATGTTCTTTGAATCCATTCCTCTAGTTGAATTTATCGGTACTAGAATGGATGTTTGAATCTTGGTAATTTGCTGCTAAAACAGCTTGGCTTGTCAACTAGATGTTTATGGTGCTTCCCTCTGGTGGTAAATGCTCCATGGCTTGATTTTTTTATTTTCTAAATATGATCCTCACAAGAATAACTTAGTCGGTTTTGAGTTTAATGACAAGATATTTAGAAAAAATATATCCAATATAGCAAAACATGTTACGCTTGCAACTCTTGGAAATTTATTTCACAAGGAAATTATGTCATACCTTTACAATCTTCAAACATACTTTGTTAGTCCCACCAACTTCTAATTTCTTGTAGTTTTTGGATTAGTATGCATGAATAGTATAGAGTGTGTTTGAACATTGTAGAACCGATTTTCAAAATTTGTCTCTTTATTGCTAGTACATCAATCTGGAAAATGTTTGTCTCCTTCTATCTAGTGCATAATCTATTGGAGATCCTGAATTGACTAGAAATAAGATGAATTTATTGCTTAAATTTCTTTCATCAATTTATAGTTTTTGGATTAGTATGAACGAATAGTATAGAGTGTGTTTGAACATTGAAGAGCTGATCTTTCAAAATTTGTCTCTTTATTGCTAGTACATAAATTGGAAAATGTTTGACTCCTTATCTCTAGTGGCATAATCTGTTGGAGATCCTGAATTGATTAAAAATAAGATGAATTTACAATATATAAGTAGGTGCAAATGTCAACTTATAAGCTGATTTTGTAAAGTTGAATTAGGCTTAAAGTCAATTTCTTAAGATGTTATCATAGCTATCCAAAACCTATCCTAACGAGATTTGTTGTTTGTTCAACCTATCGTGTCACTTGCTATTAGGTTGTTATCGAACCACGCTTGAGATGTGTATGTGTTGAGATCCCATATCGAGTATAAAATGAATTGACAATATATAAGTGGGTGCAAAAACATCGCCCTACAAGCCAGTTTTGGAAGATTGAGTTAGGTTTATAGTTCACTAATCAAACACATTATTTTAGACATACATTGTTGGTATCACTCTAATATTTTAAGATTTTTCTCTTTGTTCAATTGGGATATATTAGTAGATAAGGGTATGTTAGGAACCAAGGATTGAAAAGAGAAAGAAAATAAATTTTTTTATTGAATGTATTGAAAAGGACAAGAATTAGGAGAGCACTCTCTCTTCTATGGGTTTACACGTAACAAGATTTATCTATTCAGAAAGAGCTAATGCTCAATCTACAATACGAACAACCTTCCTTTCTCGTATGCTTTTTCTATTTATATCTAACACCTTAAGTAACTAACTCATTATATTTTAGCTATATATTGGAAATCCCATATCGATTAGAGATATGGGCAAGTTATAGTATACAAATGGGTGCAAAACCCACTTTATAAGTCGATTTTGTAGGTTTGAGTTAGGTCTAACCCTACTCTTGTGAGGATATGTATTAGAAATCTGATATCAACTAAAAATAGGGTCAAGTTATAGTATATAAGTGGGTGAGCCTCACCATACTTGCTGGTTTTATATGGTTGAGTTAGACTTTAATTATAGTTTGTTATTACTATTTTAACCAACTTCTTGTACCGTAATGATACTCCTTTCCTAAAATTCAACTTTATCCTTGAGGTTGGAAATGTGGAAGCTGAATCCCATGGCTTATTTTAATCACCATAATCTTCATTTGTGTACCCAAAAGCATGCAATGCTTTCTTGCCATCGGAATGGGAACCCAGTATCATAGCATGAAAACACAACTTCAATTGCTTGGGTGGTTGTTGGACAAGGTGAAACTCTATATAACATGAAACACTATGATTGTATCTGAGCCTTCCTCTTTCTTTACTCCATTACTAAGTTGTCATCTATTGGTGCAACAAAGGTTAATGCTAAAAACTTACATAATAAGTTGAAATTCGAATACTCCAACATCATTAAGGTTCCAACCACTTTCATAATTGAATCTGGGGTCAGTAAGAACTTTTACAATGGATATCTGAATTTTGAAAACAATGATCCTTGGTTGTATCTCTAACTTTTACTTTCTTTTGATAAACTTTGCTATTGGGCAATGAAAAAACTGATCTTCACAGCTTGCAATCTTCACTATCTTTATTGATGCCTCAACTTCTTCTTCCATCATAATCTTTGTTTCTCTTGATAATTTCCCTTCATATTTGGTTTCTTCTCCACTACAAATGGTGTAATACTTGGTTATTGAACCTTCTGTATGTCTGCTTTATGTTTGCAAGAATCTCAATGGTTACCATCATATATAAAACTGTAATCTTTGACTTCACTCCCCATTTTCTACCAAAGGTACAATAGTTTCACCTTTCTTGTCCAAGATATAACCTTCACTTTAATTCATTTTGACCCACTTTCCTCAATCAATCAAATGTGAATCAATCAATCAATCAAATGTGAATCAAGTATCTTGTGCAACATGTGGTTCAGCTCTAGTGTTTTGGTCCTTTTCTCAGGAGCATTGTTCTGAGTCTCGCTTCAGTGCAAGTTTTCATAATTGCTAAAACTAATGTAGTGATAACAACCTGCAATTATTAAAACGTGGCAGTGCTATCTCGAGACATTGGAATTTCCCTTTTTTCAGCAAATTAGTTAAAGGTCTTTCTATTTTTCATAATTACCATTGAACCTACTCTAGTAGCCTGAGTTCCAAAGGTTCTTTCAAAGCCTTGATGCACTTAAGAAAATACCGTTGTAGTATTGCTTTTGTTAGAATAATTTATGTTGATGATATAACTTGTTTGTGTTAGGTTAAGAAGTCTGTCCAAAAAAGTTGTTTTGCTTATTAGCATTAATTACCCAGATATACCCTTGTCATTGTACACTTTTGGTATTCCTGATATAATTTTCATATATAAATAAGATGAATCAGGTATGACATAATCAATCTCTTTAGCCTTTTCTTTTGCATTTTTTTTTTCAGTCTTGAGTTCGTATCGTGTGGGTTGATCCCGTTTGCATGTTTTGTGGTTTTCCGCCATCTACCATTATCGTCCACTGCCTTGTCTTTTTTTTTTCTGTTTTAATTTTACAAATAACATCTAGTTTGGTTTGTCTCATTGAGATACAATGAAACCTTTGTGGTATGCTTCCTTCCAGCACTATCTACTTGCCGAGCACCACCCTTTTATCCAACAACCATTAGATCTAATGCATCTTGCCATGTCGTGTCCAAATCACGTGGTCAAATTCTCTAACTCTACAACACATTGCCACATGTTGCAGCTTGGGGCTTGAAGGCCACATGCCATCTTTGCATCCTCGGAGCAACTTTGGTCTTCTCCACAAGCCTCAGTGTTCCTCATTGTCCGAGTTGTGCTTATTACCATTAATTACTTCTATATAAGCCTTTTGCTTGTGTTAAAAGTGGGCTTTAAGCCTAACTCAACCCCACAAAATCGGCTTGTAAGGTGTGGTTTGCACCTAACTTATATACTATGAAATTGCCTTATCTCTAGTCGATGTGGGACTTCCAACACACCCCTCACGCTGAGGTATATACATCTTGTGTATGGGTCTAGAAATGGGTGGTCCGTTAGCGACCCGATAGTAGATGGAACAAAATGTCCAAGAAATCTCACTAGGATAGGTTTCTTAATTTTGTTTAAACAATGGCTCTGATACCATGTTAGAAGTGGGTTTTAAGCCTAGCTCAACCCTACAAAACCGGTTTGTAAGGTGAGGTTTGCACCTCACTTATATACTAAGAAATTGCCTTATCTCTAGTCGATGTGAGACTTCCAACACCTTGTACATTCTTGGTATTGATGATATAATGTTCTTCTATAAATAACATAGATCAGCAAGAGATAATTAATCTCTTAAACCCTTTTTTATTATTTTACCAGTCTTAAGTGCTTCACTTTCTATGGATCAATTTCTACCCATTACACAAAACTCACTATGCAGAATCTATGTTGTTGTAATGTAGTAAAAACTTGTCTTAAATGCCCCAAATGTTCTTTTCATTATTTAGTATTATTTATCCTATTATAAAATAAATAAGTAAAAAATCATATGGTCTTGGATTGTATGTTGGTGGTAATCTTGTCTTCTATATATTGACATCTGCCTTATGGAAAATTTGTTAACCAGGTTTTTTTCCTGTCATACAGGTAGATTTATCACATCCAGATGCAGAACTTAGATTGCTTGAAGTTTTCTATCACAAGATCTATAAGGTGAGAAAAATGTATAGTTTTAATTTCGTTTTCAGATACATTGATTATTAAATTTTGACATTAAGGTAGAATAGAATGTGTGTGTGTGTGTGTGTGTGTGTGTGTGTGTGTGTGTGTACAAGATTGGAAAACTAATTGAGGTAGGGTATTGTATTTACAATAAAGGAGAGCTAAACCCAAAATACAAATGAAGAATTAACAAGTAACGGAAGATAAACATAAGATATCTATCTAAGATATCTAATAATCTAATTTATCTAAGACTCCTTCTTAAGTTGGTGTATACAAATCATATGTACAAAGCTTGTTACAAATATAATTAATTCTCAGTCCCTGTAAAGGCTTAGTGGAAATATCTGTTAGTTGATCACTTGAGTTAACAAACTTAGTCTTGATGTCTCTAAATACAATCTTCTCTTGAATGAAATGACAGTCAATCTCAATATTTTTGGTTCTCTCATGGAAGACAAAATTAGAACTAATTATTGTATTTTGGGATTAATCTCTCTTATTTAGAGAATACACATAGGATACTATATTTATTATAAAAGAAATATGGGTTAACCCCAAAATACAAATGAAGAATAATAACAAAGTAACGGAAGATTAAAGATAAAGATAAGATATCTAATAATCTAATTTATCTAATAGTAATCATATCCCCATGATTCAGGGATATAATCAAATCCTTGTGATTCAAAGATATTTTTTTGTAAACTTCAATTGTAATTTGCTAAATATGGAAGTAATAAAATATGATTTCTAATACTCTCAATCAAGCTAGTAAATATGTATTTTCCATTCCTAGCTTGGAAACAATCCTTTCAAAGTTGGTAAAAATGAAATTTACAAGTACTTGGAGAACCTTCCTTAAAAATTGGTTGTGAAGGGGGGGGGGGGGGGGGGGAACAAATAAAATTTGCGTGTCCGTGGGTGTAGGGAGCGCATTTTGTTTTTGTGTTTTTTTTTTATCTTAAAAAAAAATT
>Ga0099822_1001570_pt1 | contig 26953 bp, 18 predicted proteins | sample CowpeawhiteBW_FD_76839 | JGI IMG/M metagenome (GOLD analysis project Ga0099822, IMG submission 76839) | Root nodule microbial communities of legume samples collected from California USA - Cow pea white BW | ecosystem: Host-associated > Plants > Roots > Nodule | place: USA: California | collected... | reverse complement strand
TGAGTTATAAAATTAAGTATTGAAATTTATATTAAAGTTAATGGTAAAAGTCATGAATAACATATTTGTAAGTCATTTTTAATAACAAATATAAATATAACATTTATATAAATAATAAATTTGATCTTAAGGGAGACACAATATTTCTCTATTTTGTAAAAAAATACTCAGACAAAATTGAAACAAATAATTTGGGTACTAAATTGAAACCAATAAACATATATGGGTACTAAATTGAAACAAATAGACACATGTGTGGACTAAGTTGAAATGAAGACCATAACTCTTGCCAGGTACCTTGCCACGTGGCGATACCTTGTCACATGTCACATCAAAAATAAAAATAAAAATTTAAAAAAATTAAAAAAATTAAAAAAATTTAAAAAAATAAAAAAAAAATAAATAAATCCAGAGTTTGACACGTGATAAGGTAGTTAACGCCGTTTGTGAAGACTTAACGGAGGGTACTACATTGATGCAATAATCAAAATTGGATACTAAATTGAGACAAAGTTCAAAATGGGTATCATTTTGAAATTTTCGAACCAAAATGGGTATGATCCGAGTAATTAAGCCTATTTTTAAATTAAGACAAAAACCCAAAATTAATATAGTCCAAACGGCTTTAAAATGGAATAGACTAAAACAACACCGGACGATGAATTAAGAAAATAAAAATTAGTGAGCGGAATGATTTTTCGTATAAACCAATCAAATTCAACTACAACGAAACTATTTTAGTATACGACACCGAAGCATGATAAAAAAATCAAATTCTAAATTAAATTCATAATTATCTAAATTTAATATTTAAATAGATTATTTTAAATGTATATTATTTTTGGATTTTAAATCTAATTTATTTAATTAGATTTGAATCATATCGGATATTTTTTAAAATTCTGAAAATTCAAATTTAAAGGGTATCTATGTCAAGTCAATTTAGACACAGATAAATCAGAGTTGATCAAGATCTAAATTTGAGTTTAGTCCGTTTGATTCTAAGGTCTACTTGAGTTGACCCATGTTAAAGGTCAAGTGAAGTCAGTTTAGACCTAGCACTAACACCAAAAAGGTTTTAACCTTTACTATTTTAGACTTTTGACATCAGTTGAAGGTCCGTTGTCAGTCGTCATAATAAGAGACATTAAATTGACGTATATTGTAGAGACAATAAATGTCAATTTGACAATTTTTTTCTAATTTTTCGTAATATTTTCCTCCACTGAAACCAAGAAAAAAATTAATATACAATTCAAGAATACACTACAAAAATTTGTAGAATTTTCTAAGTCATGTAAGTATCTCAAATAAAGTTATAAAGTATGAAAAAATTGATGAAAAATACTACGAAAATAAAAAAACATACTTTAGAATTTGTGACTAATTTGAAGTTTTTCACCCCAAATCTTTATGACTATGAATCTGTGAACAATATCTTAGATCTAAATACTCTATATTTGAATACAAAATAATTGAGTCAAAATGCAAAATTTCGAGGAGTGTTAGGTTTTTAGAGGGAGGGGAGGTGGTTCATTTGAGAGATAGAACATTAATGAGACATGAGCCTAACTACATAATATTAACAACACTCTCAACCCAAAACCTTAAAGTAATGAGTTTATGGGTCTTCGTCCTTATATGGTATTCCACTTTCTCATTTCTATCCAAGTAGGGTTTAGACTCACACTTGAATTCCCAATAAGGATAATAAAAGCTTGAATACAAACGAGTACCACAACAATAAGATGGAGTGAAAACAAAAAGATGGAGTGAAATAGGTCGAAGAAATTCCTCCTACAAATTTGTCATTATCACTACATCTTGGAGATGTTTGCAAATAAGAAAGAGAAAGGAGAAGTCAGTGATGCTATTTTTTAAAATTTAAAATAAATAAAAAAATATAATTGAGTTATAAATTGATCATTAAATTATTTATCATAAAAAATATTAATGAACACTTCAAACTATATATTTATATTCATTCAATTTATTGATTACAGTTAATGAATTAATTCTCCTTTTTTCATACAGTTCGAAATTGAAATGAGATGAAACATAATACAATATTAAAAAAAAGATAATTATTAATAGTTTTCTTTTCAATATTTCATTCTAAATTTATTAATAGTAACTATATACACAATATATGTTCATATCTTTTATCTGTATATTATTTATTTTACGAAGTGATCAAATTGAAAATATTGAGGAGAAAAACATAAATATAATAAGATTTTGATTTTTATTAGAATTGTTTCTGAAATTATTTATATTTGAATTATATTTAAATGTATGTTTTAAACTATTAATTTGAACTTACATTTTAACTTTTATTTAGCTATTCTTCGAATTTATATTTTTTGGTTGTAGTAATTTTATTTAGATCAAATTTTAAAAACTTGCAAATATATATATATATATATATATATATATATATTATTTATTTTTCCTTTTTTTAAATTTTGGATACCCATAAGTACCAATAAATTTTAAAAAAAAACTTGGAATTTTATTAACATTCTTCACTCAAATTTTAATTAATATTTTCTAAAATGTAATTGAATGCATAAAAAATACTAATCTTCATTATTTAGTACCTTACATACTTCCAGATTTAAGTAAAAATTGTGCAACAAATTCTTCTCTCACTTAAATAACTCATTCTTCAAGTTAGTCTCAACTATTTGATTTAGCATTGAAGAATTGATTTCAGTTAAATCAAATCAATTTTTTAACACAAAAATAAAAATGAGTTGTTTCTTAACATAAATTTTTATTATTTAATTGATTCTGAAAATCAAACTCATATTAATTTTACGTTATAAAATCAATTTTAATCAATTTTACTAAGTAACCAAACACGCACTGAAAATCAAACTCATACTACTTTCTTAAACTCCTCATCTTTCTCTTCAAATATCAGAAGAAACCACTGTACCTGACTTCAAAGCTTTTACGAACAAACTTTTCAAACCATTTACATTCATTTTCCTTCTTCCCTAATCCTCAAATCTCTCTCTCCACCATTCCACACACTTTCAACTGGGATCAATCAAATATGTTTTATTTTATTTTTCTTTATTCTATCTCTTCTTCAGCTAGAATTGAAATTGTAAGAGTTACTGGTTAGCATTTTACGAGTACTTGGCTTAATTTGTCAACTGTTTCGAAACAGTTCACGCAACCAATCATAAAATTTCTTATTTAGGTAAAATTGTTTGCTTTTTATTATCTTGTTATAGAGCAATCAAAGCTGGGTTTAACTAAACAGCTACATGAGCAATGTTACGTAATTAATTAATAATTTTTTGAAAATTTTAGTCAAGGAGTTAGTTGAACACACAGTAAAAGAGTTTAAATTGATGCAGGATATTCAATAATTGTTGGCAGCAGCAATCTCTCTTTAATATTGGTGAATGTAAGCGTATCAATTTAAATTCTCACTAGATCTGTCTGTTTCTCTCAAGGAGGTATATATCTTTTAAAAACCAATAAGATATTTTACCAAAGAGACTTTGAATTGAGTTGTTTATATGTAACCTGAAAATACATTATAAATCAAACAAATCAAAAGTTAAAAAACAAAAAAAAAAATATTCTGGACAGAATAATCTTGAAAGTTTTAATAGACTAAGTGATTTAAAAAAGTCAACCAAGTTAAAGCAATCTAAAATGTATTGTATTTTTTAGTGGATTTGTATGAAGAACATTAGACCATTAGGCTATTTTAGTGGATTTCCATGTTATCTATCTGGGTACATTCACAAGGGAACTTGTGTACATTTTTCATCTCATGGAATGTGTATTGCACTACTGCAAGTACATGCACACCGTCCCTTAACCCCTCTTTATGTTGTGTTTTCATGCACAATTGAATAACCAATATATATTGTCGAGATCATGTTGCAACTTAATTGTTCACAAAAATTTAAGTACAATTTTTTGTTTAAAGAAAAGTCAACCGTACGCAAGGTTAGTATTCCGGTACACCTAATAAAGTCTTACATCATTTAGGATTCGAGGTCAAACGCAGTTTAAATACTCCTACCTCCCTCCACTCTCTGAGGTGTCTGTCGTCATCATGCAAGAAAAATTTTGCATCCAAACAATATAAAATAAAGACTGCGAAAATCTTGGTGTTATCACGATTGTGTGTTCACATGTTTTACTTTTTGTAGAAAGTTAAGATCAATAAAAAATATATAATTAATTTTTAAAATAGTTGTTAAATGTAAAATTAAAAAAAATAAAATATGTATATAAAAAAGGTTTTTAAAATAATTGTTAAAGACAAAAGATGCTTTTAGAATAAACTTATGCGTAAAATAATTAATTTTTAAAATAATAATTAGAGGTAAAACTGAAATAATGTGGAGATAAAAAATGATATATCTTTATATATTGTTATAACTTAAAAGTATTTTGAGGTAGTTTGATCTTGCTCTTGGACTTAAGATGAACTTTTCTGAAAGCAAATTAGGTGGAGTGAGAGTAGTTGTAAACATGATATTGAGATATGCAAAAATGTTAAATTGCAAGGTTATGAATATGTCGTCACTACTAGAAATTTTTATATTACATGAGATTTTTCTTCCAAATTTGTTAAAAAAATTTGCAAGAAAAGATTTTTTTGTCATTTTTTCTAATTGGCAGGTAATTCCTTTGTGAGGAATCATTTCTTACGAAATTATAAAATTTGCAAGTATTTCCTACAAAATTTGTTGCGAAAAGTGTTTTATACAAAATATTTTGCAAGAAAATTGGTAGCAATTTCTTGCAAATTTTTTTTCTCAACAAAATTTATAAATATTTCCTATTAAAAAATTTTCAAAATAAAATTGGCAGAAAATATAAATTTTTTTAGTAGTGCGTTTACTTACTTGAAAATGGTGAAAATGGTTATAAACACTAGAAGGTATAATATGTGAAAAGGGGTAATGAATAAAGTATCACACTCATTACTAAGTATTTTAAAATTGAAAGCAAGAACTAAACCAATTAGATAAATATTCTAATCAATAAATAAAAAGAACGTACATACTACAAAAACAAGATGACAGAAAAAAAAAATCATTAAATTAAAGACGAAAGAATATATTAGTTAAAACACTTGAGCATCCATATACTCACATTTAGTCATTTATAATTATAATAGATTTAGTCTCTAACAATTGAAAGTTAATTTTGAAATTATTTTTATTTTAATTAAAATTAATTGATTTTTTTTTATTTTATTTTATAACAGATAGAATAGTTGTTTTCGAAGTTATACGATCTCATTAGGAGGAATCCGAACAATCCCATTCTCTTTTGTATTAACATCCTTAAATTTTTTCCGAAAGGACTTAGACAAAATGTCGGCATAAGAACTAAGTAATTTTAGTAAAAAGTTCCATTTATGTTATGATATATTAGTACACAATAATGTTTTCAATTACATTTGTTAGTTAAAAGTTATAATAATTTATGTGTTTGTTTGAATATCTTCAATGCCTTCCAACAATAATGGGTTGTGCATTCTTACTAATGACCCAACGTTAGGTTGAGTATGAATTTGTGTGGTTGTAAGAGAGTTCAATATAATGTTATGTACTTTAGGAAGCTATATTATTCAATTAAGTATGAAATAAAAGGTTCACGTGAATTTAATTATAATTTAAAAAATACACTTTCACTTGCCAGGTCAGTGACTTTAAAGTGGTTTATGGTGAAGGGAAAAACATGTGATTTATAAAGAATAGGAATTAAATATAAAATTTTTAAAATATATTTATGGTGACTAATTTTTTATAATATAGAGACCCCAACCATTTTTTCCATTTAAATATAATCTTCCAATTATCCATACTTATTTTACTAATTAAAACAAAGGAACAAACAGTTGTCTCTAATAGATGCATGACACGCCTCTTACAATCAAAGGTATCCATGCATTTTTTTGTTTTAGGATTAAATATATTATTTTATCCTTCAACTTTCAGTGAAAATTAGAATCAGCTCTCAATTTTGTAAATGTGTGAATTTAATCATTTTAATTAAATTTGTTTAAATTTGACGTTTCAAGATGTGTTTAAAACGTCAACTAAATTTTAAAAAAATTGATTTAAATGATTAAATCGACCCATTCTTAAAAATAAATGACTAAATTGATTTTCAAGATTTATAAGAAGGATTAATTCTAATTTTCACTACAAGTTGAAGAATATAAACATATTTAAACATTTTTTTTAATCTAAAATTGAAAAGGAGAAACCTAGAAAAAACTTACAACATACCCAACCATCTTCACAAAAGTAAGCAATTATATTAATCAAATAACACCACACACACAAAAAAAATGCACAAAAGCTAGATTTAAAGTCTTTAAACGTGTATATATACACAATCTGAATTTCACTATACGAAGGCCTTTAAAGTTTGCATAAAGTACAATTTAAAATTGATTTTCATACTACACATTAATTTCAATTGGTAATTTTATCCTATTTTTCTCTATATTCATTTTACTTGACTCTACATCAAGTCCAATTTACTCTAATAAGAAAAACTAAATGGTTTTCTAAAATTCGGGAAACCAAAATTAGATGTACTTTAGATTCTAAGAATTAAAATCATAAGTTAACATTGAAAAATGATATGCCCGTGTGGAACTTCTGTAAACTATTATCCCCCATTTTATTTATAAGTTGTTTTGTGTCATGAAATATTTTCTTAAAATTAAATTCCACCAAAACCAAAACTAACCCTAAAGGCGTATTTATGGATTTAAGAGCTGAGGACTAATCCAATTAAATCCAAAAAATAAAATAAAATAATACACGTTTCTTTATAAAACAAATACCTTAAAAGGTTTTGAGTTAGAAAACTCCCAGATTGAACCGTAAAAGTATACCTCACTTTTCGACGGTTTCTTTTAAATATTGATTATTCAGATAAAAACATAAAACAGAGATAAGATGGAAAGTATACTCTAAAAATCAAATATATAAAGTTGATTTTTTTTTGACCCCATATAATAAAATAACGTTGATTGAAATGTTTAAATTTTTTTGTGTACATTTCAATCTCCTTAATTAACATGTGCTTGAAACTACCAAGGGACCGCCATAATTGTAGTTACTTGCCATACTTACAAGTTTCAACAACTATATAGTTGGATTTATTCGAAACACAATGCTTTTAAGAAGAACTTTCTTCACCAATATAAATTATTGCAAAATAACTAGTAGACTTCTGTATTTTTATAAAATGTACTCTTAACAATTCACTTAAGATTAATAAATAAAATGATCTCTTCCTTTATGCATCAATGAATACTATTAGAAACACTAATTTAATGATCTTGCAAGTTATCTTTTTATGGATATGGTTTAAAATAAAAAGATAAAAAATTTAAATTACAGAAAGAGTTGATATACGTTGGAAGTTCCACGTCGATTAGAGATAAGACCAAATTAAAATATAAAAATAAGCACAAATATCATATTACAAGTCAGTTTTGTAAAATTGAGTTAGGTTTAAAGTCTAATTCTCATAATATATTTTAACAGCCTTTTTCAATTAACTATTTACCAAATTAACAAATTTCGATATAAAAATTCAAGGAGTGAGTTTAACTTTTAAATAATATAGATTATCTCAATCTATGTATATATATGCCATGTGTGGATTTAAATATTTGTAAAATTGATCTCAATAGCAAGTAATAATAAGTCTAACTTTGATAAGATAAAATATAATATTAGAAGAGAGTTTAAACTTAATTAATCCTTGGATGATTTTCTTGCATTGATCATCCGTTATTATTAGTAAAGTAGAGGTGTTTGGAAGTTAGGGCTAAAATAATTTCATTATTTTGACTACAGATTCTGAAGATGAATGCCAAGCAGCATGATGCAAGATATATAGCAGAAGAAGGGATAATTGATATATAAAAGTGTTTTTTCTGTGGCTGTTACAAGACATGATTCTCCTTTATGGGTGAATCAAGAAATGCTTAATATGATGAAGTATTTTATAGTTGTGGATGGTGAGGTATGTCAGTGTATTATGTATATAATAATAATGTAATGCTAGGTTGGACGTCCTCATCCATGAAATGGTATAAAAATAGGTCTAATTCTTTGAAAGATTCTTATCATGTTTAATATATCATCAAATGTCAACTCTCATGCAAACGTGAGGACAAAACCAACCCAATGCTTTAAAATTTCTTAATCTCTATTCATAGGTTTTCCTGTTTCTCGTCTTTCCACGTAATTTTGTCTCTGCCAAACTCTTTACTTTAATTCTTCGAATATCTGTCATCACTCTTTCCTCTCTCCAACACTCTCACTGTGAGCACTGGGCTCAAATATTATATCTATGCACATGCCACGGAAAACGAGCTTTGGACGCTATCTAGCTAAACCTAATTTCCCTGCTGATTCCAACGTTGTCTCAATCTACATGCCCTCTTTGTCCTTTTGGGACACAGACTCATCAAAATTTGTGCCCTTATGATCAGCACATCTTATGGGAGAGACATGTTTTCTTTGTTTGCTTTCTGATTTCGGACACTGCCATTCCTCATTTTTTTCATCTACCAAACTTCACTGCCTTCTTCATCTCAGTTGTTAACCAGGGATTATTGATCCTTTTTTAATTGTACAGTGAAATGATATTTTTTTTCAGTGATTAAATTACTCATCCTGACTCATTATTTACTTCAATCTATTAGTTCGATTGAGTAATTCATTCATACACATTACACTGAGGAAAAAAGAAAATATGAACATGAAACGTTATTCTCTTAACATAACTTAAAAGTAGTTTAATTCTCTATAGATGAATATTACCGAAAATCAAATCTTTATTCATTAATATTTATTTCTAAAGAGACCTTCAATATCCATTAATTTATTTGACGAACGCACTTATGTTAGACATTTTAGTCCTAAAACATATAAGTAACATTTTATTATTACTGGTTAAAGTTTACAGAAAAACATGAAATTATAGTTATAGTGAATTTCACTCTAATGGATACTGTTTATGATTTATACTGTTTGCTAAACCTTAGCTAAATGAATGAGTTTGTAGAAAATATATATATATTACAATGGTACATAATGTATATATAAAAGTGGAGCACGTGAGATGATATGTATAATAATCACAACCAATTCAACATTGAAACAGTTACTCTTGATACTAACCAAATATACTGACAGATTGTATCTGCACATCTTTTTTCTTTCTGAAATTCAGGCAGCAAAAGTACATAAATAGTGCTGTATGAAAATTTATACAATACTAAAGTGTGAATTTGTGTGTGTAATTTATACAATATATAGTAATTGGTTGTGAGAGGATAGATAAGAAGAATTGGCAATGTGAGTTTTTGAGTTGTGATCTCATGGAAGTTAGAGTAGTTTTTGAACATTGAACAAAAAACCTGGAGTAGGAAAATTGGTGTTAATAGTAATAATAGTAATGGTATATGGGATTGATAAAGACGTGACTAAGTTAAACCACACATATGTGGTTGCGGTATTCAACAAATTAAAAGAGTTGGGTGCATCAGAAGTCAATAAAGTTGATATAAATTTCAACTTCCCCTTACAGCTTCTAGATTTCCTTTAGAAGAAAGCTCAATTGTCAAATATTTTGCTAACAAATCCTCTTTTTCCTACAGATTCTCTGAACAACAATAAATTACTATATTGGTTAAAAAGTGGGATCTTAGATGCTTAAAAATTACCTCGGCTATTGCTATGTTGAGTTCAAGTGTTAGTTTATTTGGATTACAATATATCTATATAGTGCTTGGACTTTGGACTTCTTTATTTCAATATTGAGTAAATTGAGAAACACCTATTGTCTTTTCTTTTCCTTTCCCATGCATGGAACTATTCAAAGTTAAGAGTCAAGATTCCAGTCATATAGTTCATGCATGCACTTAGAAAAGTAAATTATACAATTGGTCAAATATTGCAATATTATGAAATCAATATTTTGGCATCAGTTACTCTGGCCTAAAAAATAAACTATAGTACATGTCATTGAAATATTTTTCACATTCCCCACCAAATTTGACTATTTATATATAATCACACTCCCATTACAACATCACTGCATTATATTAAGGTTGTCCAGTGTCTAATTCTATACAGAAAATTAGACGTCACATTTGCACACACAAAGCAAAGAAGTCTGTGGAAAACATATGGCATTTAAAAAAAAGAAAAGAAAAGAGAGAGATATATTTTAAAAATAATATATGAAGGAAGGGATTGAGAAAATGCACATTATTGGGACAGAAAAATAGTGGTATTGAAATGGGAACAAAGTCTTAGTTTAGGTGGGAAGAAAACGAAAGGTGGATTAAAAATGGGGTCCACAACATACATGCACCTATATTAAGAATATGAAGCTAGCATGGTCAATTAAACTTACATTTTTATAAGGAAGAAAGAGTGGAAAAAAAAAAAAAAACATTGTTCCTTTCTACTTTGTGTGTGATAAACCTGAGGTGTAAAATAAATTTACAGAAAATAAAGAGTAATGAAAGAAGATTATTGTGTGTGAGAGAGAATTAACATAAAAGTGAGAAGTCCCTAGCACAGGTGAAACAATTAAGATAATCACGAGCTATGAGGAGCTAGTTAGAGACAGACAGAGAGGTAGATTGATTTTTACAACTGTCAAGGAAGGGAGAGAAAAAAAGGTTAGGAATTGTCACATGATTTGCAACAGTGGAAAAGGGACCAGCAACATCTGTATCCATTATGTAGGTTTATTACAATTTAAGGAGAACAAGTAGCCTGTCCGAATATTGTTGATTCTAAATTTTCTTTTTTCTTTCTTTTTCTTTCCTCCCATAAAACCCTATCTAATATCTTCAACTTATGACTCTAATTCTGCTGCTGAATTATATGCCAAAAACAAACACCACTTCTCTCTCTCTCTCTCTCTCTCTCTCTCTCCTTCTTTCCCCCTCCAAACACCATCATCCAATACCAACACTCAATTCAGTTCAATCTTTCCATGGCCACACACATGTCTCTCACTCAATATATGTTGGGAATTTCGATGTAAGAGCAGCTTCATATATCATCAAAAAGGCTTTGCAAAAGAAACAATTCAGACTCATTTATAGAGGGCACATCAGCATCGTGAATGGAACTACTTTAGGGAAAAAAGGTGAAACACTCAAAATCCAACTATTCTTTTCTCTTTTCTTTTCTTGATTCCTTGGGCAAACAATCGACGATACCAGTTTATATATATAATCCACCCTTTTCATGCCTTTCTTTCTCCTTCTCCTTTTTCTGCGGACTTAGGATCATCAATATATACCTTTCTCTTTGTTTCTTATGATTATATATATATATGAATACTATTTCTTTCACTTTGCTTCTAATCATTACTTCCCGAAAATTGTCATTATCTTATGAAACATCTTGAATTCATTCATACTCAATCTGTTGAGGATTTCTAAGTCAATCATGTTTCTATTTCGCAGAAAAAACTTCAGCACAGGATACTTCCTTCTGAACCGCATTTCCCTACCTGAGATGTGTTTTGTTCCTGGTGATTAGCAGTGCTTTTCAATTTATCTTTCATAAGGGGCAAAACAATAACCCTTTCTCTTCATATCCTACATCTTTTCTTAATATCTAGAACCATGGTTCTTATTTCAAGATACAAGTGTCGCACTTTGTTCTTGTCCTAAAAACCATTTTTCACGAGATATCCTAAAACGTTTGTATAGATAAATTAATGGAGACAAATTGATTATAAAATGTTAATTTTAACTCGGAATGAACAAATTCTCTCTCTTCCTCTATATCCTGGTTTTCTTTATTCACTGCCCAATGTTTATACGCATGAATATTTGTGACTTCATGGATATAATCATGTGAGTGTGTTTTGTAAATCTCCTGAACTCGTAATATATATAGGAACCTTTTGAAATTTATTGTTTCAGTGATTAAATTAAAACGATATATTTATCGTTATATTTCCTGAGAAGGAAATGAGATGACCTAAAGCAAACTAAAGCAAGCGTGTGTTCATACAATTTACATCCTTTTAGTAGCACTAAATTTCTTCGTCTACCCCTTCAGTTATAATTCCTTTCAACTTAAATATGTAGATCTGAACTTGGCATATCCTCATAAATTTTACTCACAGCTTCACGGTAAACAAGTTGGTTGCACTTTAACACTAAAATTCTTGAATTTTGACCTACTACAGCTATATGTGCCATAACTTCTCACTGTTCATTACTCTCTGATTTTCTTTTCTTGTAATATAATAATATTATATGAGTTTTAAAGCTTCGTAAATGTTGTAGAGAAACTACGTACGTGTCACAATTCTGTTATTCTTTATTTTGCCAACTTTGATCTGTACATTTAAAAATATATAAAGATTTTGTGTTTGTTTCAGAATGCCTTGTACACAATAAATAATTGAAGTGGTGAATTTGATTCCTGAGCAACAACAAACGAATATGTCGGATGAATATGAGATGAGTGATGAACAGGTTGATGACAGTTCAATTGGATCATCGCAAAAGTGTTCATCCTTTGATCTGAACGAAGAAGCTAGTAGTGAAGATAATAGCAATGGCAATGATAAGAGGTACGAGGAAGCTAAGGATGAAGGTACTTCAACAAATAAAAGTAGCAGCATAACAAGGGAAGGAAATAGTGAACGAAGAGGTGGTGTGAGACAATATGTTAGATCGAAAATGCCTAGGCTTCGTTGGACACCAGAACTTCATCTTTCCTTTGTGCATGCTGTTGAAAGGCTTGGAGGTCAAGAGAGTAAGTCATCTAATGTTGATAAAGATTAGATTGTTAACTTGATTTAGTTAAGGTCAAGTGTTGTTTATTTGTTCTTCTTTTTCTATTCGTTGTAGGTTGTCTTTATTTATTCTTCGATGTTGTTAAGATTTTTGCAATAGGGTTAGAGCAGTATTTGTATTCTTTATTAACAAATTTTTACTACTAAAAGAACTGTTTGACGTAAAATGTTTGCATCAATTGTTGCAGGAGCAACACCGAAGTTGGTGCTTCAGCTAATGAATGTGAGAGGACTCAGCATTGCTCATGTCAAGAGTCATTTGCAGGTAGCCACAAAACTTGGTTTCATACGATTGCAGTTTTTCCTGGAAAGATATTTGATGTTTAATTGCCATAAATAATAATTTATATTATGCAATTTTCATTTTAGATGTACCGGAGCAAGAAACTCGACGAGGCCGGGCAAGGTAAGATCTATTCTAAATCTTGCAAAACGTGCTTAATGCAATTTAGTCCCTTTTTTTTATTCATCACATTAGAATCTTTTTTTAGTTAATATTAATATATTTATTTATCTGACTTTTAAAGTTTTTAATTATATTTCGATAAGCTTGGGATATAATTTAATTACTATGTTCTTTTGTATGTCTCTCTCTCATATTTTGTTAGATACCGTATTCAAAATTCACAACTCATACAATGACCATGTTAATCACACTTGTTAGTCTCATAATAAGTTAAATAAAGGCTTGATATAGTATTTTGAATTTTAAGTTAAGACTGATCTTTCGCTTAATAATCAATATTTTGCACTGGATTCTTTATACTTAAATTTAAATAGATATTCTTATGTTTAGAATTAAACTACAGAAATAACTATTTTATGCTTAATTATAAGGTGTGATATCAAATACTTTTTTTTTTTCCTTAGAGAGAAAACATTTTTTTTTTAAAAAGAAGAAGGCTAAACTAAAGCACAAGAATTAAAACATCTGCTTAAAAGATCTCTTATAAAATAAGAACAATACGCAATAATAGATGTTAAGAATTTATTAAAAAATACCAACCTTTTAGAGAAAGTAAACATGTTAAGAATTTCACGTCCATTAAAATAAATAAAAAATGGAATATGATTCTTAATCCTTAAGACTTTTATATCCAAATGCACTAGCTGTTGTTTAGGTTGGTTTGTTTGTTCTTCTTACAAAGTCACTTCGATCACCTTAGAATTACAAATAATGAGAATAATGTCACATATTCTCGGGCTTTATCATGCTCACTACTAATTCCATTTCAATTATCATTAAACTTGGTTAAATAATCCTATTATAATCAGTACATTCAATTATCAAATATAATACTCAACAATTGTTTAATAATTAGAAGTTTTCACCAACAATGTGTGATTTGGAAAAGGGATTCCCACTTGTTGGTCCATTAATCTTAAAGCCTCAGAATGGATGCTACTCAACAAAACTATTTTAACATGCATAGTAGCTAATCATTGTTTGTTAATTTGTTTATTTATTGTGTCTTAAAAAATAGGCCAATTATGATGTATTAAAAAAATTATTAATATATTTCAAAATATTAAAATATATTTTAAAGTTATAACATAAAAACAGAATACAAATTATGATAAAGAATACAAATTCCAAATTAACACCCTCCTCTATAAAATATAAATAAGGGTGATAAAAAACGGAGAACATGGAAACAATATTCACTCAGTTTAGATATCTCACCTTCATTGATGGGTTAAAACAAACTAAATACAGTATTGATAAATTGGACATATATTGAAAAATATAATTGTTAAAAACATCAAGGAATTAAACGCACGATACATAGAAAAGTTAGTATGGAATTAATATTCATGAACTAAGTTTATATAGATAATTGTTCACTGTGAAGAAAATGTTTACTACTGATAGTACTCAATTTTCCAACACTATAGTTTTCGTTATTTTGAAATTGAAATGGATGCAAATTTGACCATTTTCATTATTCAAACAAAGAAAATTGAAGTGTGATTTAGATCGAACCATTATCTGCATTGAACTTAACAAATTGTTATGGACAGGGTGTCATATTTTGTATTCTTTTTATATTTTATTATATTAACTTAGCAACTAGGATATGGAATAACTAAACATTGGTGTCATCGAAGTTGGAACTACTGGTCTATGGAGGAAAAATCAACTAGCATTTAAATAAAGTAATGCATATTTGTGCACTCAAACTGTGTTTTTTTTTTTGAGGGAAAGAGAAAAAGAGTTAGTATAAACTCTTTATCACTTTTCACTGGGAATGCATTTACCACAAATCTATCTAATTTGCACTCTTTATCACCTTTCGTCACCTCCAAAAAAAAACAAGTCACTTATTCTTTAATCTTTGTTTTCCAATCATCTTTAATAGTGAATTCACCTAAAAACACGGTGTAAAAATTAGTCTTTTTAGATTTCTTAATTTTTTTATCAGCAATTTTTTTTATACATGAAATACTTGGATGCTTAAACAATGTCATATAATTGTTTACTAATTTGTCCCTATCCAAAATACATTCCAAATAATTTGGTTAGAAAAAGGAAAAATAAACTTTCTTTTTTAAATTATGCAAAAACTTGCGGATACTATATAAGTGTATAAAACTTTATATAAATTAGTAACTTTTAATTCTTTATTTTAACATAAAATGTTTTTTCAATATGTAGGAAATGTGACTTTCATAAAATTGCGTAGTTAACTATAAATATTTAAATTATCTAAAATTTAATATACGTCATGAAAGTAAATCATACTTATATCTGTTAAATTTATATTCTACAAAAGTTATTATTTAATTAGAGTTAAACTTGGTCATTAAGTAAGTGAATATATTTCTTGAGAAATAAAGCTAATCCTTAGGCTTGTTTTCTTAACTTATAAGTATAATCTTTACTAGGAAATAAATAGAAACGGTGGTTTAAACAATATCTGAAAATATTTTATGCAGACAACGTATATCTCAATATTTCCTATTCAAAACTATATTAATTTAACTAAGCAGAATGTTTATATTAAGAATCCAAATTTGCTTTAAAAATATCATACTTAGGGAAACCGATGATCATATTTTCATTATCCGTGTGATTTTTCATAATACGCCATGCTTTTTAACAAGCTCAAAAAGGTAAAAAGAAATTATTGAACAAAGTGATTTCAAGTATAATGTTGTCCAATTTATTTTAGGTCTCTCTTTTCTTAAAAAGAGCAGTTGAATCAAACAAAGTTGCAAGGTAAATGTCTTACATAATTATTTTTAATGGAGAAAGTTTTAATTTTGAAAAAAGGCAGTTTTAGAATATTTTGATATCTGTTTATCTCTATCTATTTCAAATTTTAAGATTAAAAGCAATCGTAGCACTGGAATTATAAGTTTTTTTTTTATCCGAACATGAGATTTCTCTTCTCACAATGATGCCATTAGTGTGATTTTGCTGATAGTGTTGGAAATTATTGTTAGTCAGATTCTGGGTATGTTTTAGGTAATGTTAGTTGATCTTTTGTACTATATATTCATCCACATTCTCTTTGCAGTATTAAGTGAAACATACAAATCAACCCACGAACTTGGTCGTATTTCTCATGTGAGCCATCCTCGTCAACATTTTAAGATGGGAAATGGTGGAATTATTCTGGCAAGTGATTACACCGATCACAGTTATTTCCATGGCCTCTTGCATCCTTCAAACCTATCACACCCACATTCAAGGTAACCATGCAAACATTTTAAGTCCATTATTCATTCCAAATGTTTTCCAATTTAATCGAATCTGCAATAAATCTATCACCAGACACCAACAATGGTTCTTCAACAATCATCAACCTTTTAGAAAACCAAGTTACTTTAGCAACGAAGTTGGGTCAGCAACCTTACAAACGCAAGGAAGATCAATGTCTTCAAACCAAATTCAAGTAATGGATGCTACCAGCATTGCACCCATGAGACCAAGCCAATTTCTTGAAGAGAAAAGATGGCCTCCATTAGAAATCATGAACAATCACCCCTGGAAGAAAAGGTTACCTTCTAATACTGACTCACAATCTCTTCTACTTCATCAATTTGGCTCCACAACTTCACCAAACAAAACAAGAATCAGGGAACATCTATCTAACTCCGATGAGCACCGCAGCTATTCCAACACTTTCAAGCTAGAATTTGAACCTCCATTTCGGATTAAGGTAACATCATCAGGGCTTAGTAAGAAATGAATAGTATAAGCATTTTTTTTCTTACTAAATTTGAATTCTAATTCATTAATTTTTTTCTAATATAAGAACTTGCTTTCATCAAATAATGCAGTCGAATCAAGAAAAAATGCAGAACGAGAAGCAGTGGGTGCCTGATCTGCGACTGAGTTTAAGTCAGAGAGATGGGAACAGTGATGGGAAGAATGATCATTGCAGAGAAACCCAAGAAATCAACACGAAACTTTCACTTTCATAGAATCTATATAGCCATGTGAATGTATAATGCAAATACCACAGCCTAGCCGTTCATACAGTGTGAGTGAAGATATATATATATCGATACTAAAACAAAATTACAGAATTATATATCGCTACAACACTAAAATTGTGTGGGCTGGCCAGTACATAGGGTTTCTCCTCACACCCAGAGAAAACAATAAAAAATGGGATTTGAGTGTAAAATGAATATGGTGGTTGGTCGTGATTACGAGTGGGTTTGTAAGAGAGTTTTTTTCTTGTGCAATATTTGGTTTGATTAGGCACAAAGTAAAATGAAAGAGAGAGAAGAAAACAAGAAATATTGCAACATGTTTTTGCTTTAAGTTTTGTGTGAATATAGATGCAGTGAATGAGATCTTTAATGCAAGAGCTAGCTACTTGTACCTACCGAGAAGAAGATTTAAGTAGGAAGATGCATGGATTTAAGTTTAGATATTGAGTTGCACACAAGCTGAGTTTTATGATGAGCGTGGAATTTTTTCTCCTTAGTACTACATTGTGTTTTTTAGTTTGATGAATGGTTATGTGTAGCATTCTTTTGAGGGTGAATATTACTGTGTAATTGAATTCTGTATACAAACCAGTAGAAGACCGCGCATACGTTTTACTGTTTTTTTTTTATATATTTCAAAACTAAATATTATTGTTGTAATATTTAAATGGACAATTTATTTGAATAATTATATTTAAGTGAGTTAATTATTTTGTGTATGAGATTGAGAGCTATCAAACTAACTAAATCAGAATTTTTAACTGTAAGTTGTCTATGTCAAGTAACTAGACATGACTATAAACAAGTTGAATACAAATCAAATATCACAAAATATATTATCTAAATATATTATCTAGTATCACCATCCAACGACAACATTAAAACACGTGTACATAAAAATCAAAATTAAAGAGAACCACAAGTCAAATATCATTTGTAATTGACATTGATTTTCATCAATACGTATTTAAAAAAAAAATAAACTGGTTTTTTGATTATACTAACAATAACTCTATTATTAATATTAATAATATTAATGCTAATATAATAACAATAATAATAAAAAAAATATGGACATTATAATAATAATAATAATAATAATAATAATAACGTAAATTAATATTAATAATAGAATAATAATTGTAATAAGATTGTCTTTTTGATATATAGTATAGGTAACATTAAACTCTAATGGTTGAACACGGATTCTTAAAACGAAATGTATACCTAAAAGTGGATGTTAATAAATAAAAGTCAAATAATGATGAATTTATATCACATGTGTAAGGATCCTAAAATCATATACATTAATTTCAGTTTCAGTTTAAATATTCACAACTTATATCATATATACAATAATATTAGTTTCGACTTTTAAACATCGACTGTAGCTATTTTCAATTTAACTCACAAATTCATAATTAATTTTCAACTTGATTTTTAATCAAAACAATTTAATGTTGGTCATATTAATGGAAATACATTATTATTTTAAAATTTATTTTAAATTATCAAATTATATTGGTTAAACCTATATGTTAATTTAAATAAATATTAAAAGATATATTACATTAATATTATTCTAATTGATGCAAACTTAAATAAATAATAAAATTAGTATTTATCTAGTTAGTATTAACTTAAATAAATATAAATAATAAAATTAAATAACGTTATGTTACATCAATTAGGTTATTATTAATTTTATTTACTTTTAATTTATTTTAGTTAATGTCTAAAGTAAAAAATTTGATGTTAAAGATAGTTTCCGTCGCTTGGTAAACGATCTATAAAAATTGTTATGTTATTAAAATAGAAACATAAAATTTGTAGTTGATTTAAATCCATCAAAATAAAAAAAAAATAATGTAAAAATTGTTAGATACCATGTTAGAGTGAACTTTAAGTCTAATTTAATCTCATAAAATTGGCTTGTAACATACTATGAAATTATTTCATCTCTAGTTCCAACATACCCTCCTCAAACCAAGACGTGCATGGGACCACAAATGGATGATCCGATAGTGACCCGATATAGCGGGTGGAACAGAATGTCTAAGAAATCTCATTAAGATAATTTTTTTTAAACAATGGCTCAGATTTCATGGTAACAACCGAATCGAACCGGACTGAACCAGACCAAATCGAACTGAATCAGACCAAACCGAATATGACCCAACCGAACCAGACCGGATCAAACCGAAGCAGACCGAACCAAACCGTACCGAACCCAATCCAATCGGACTCGACTAGGCTGAAATGGTATGAACTGGACCAGATAGAACCAAACCAGATCAGAACAAATAGAACCAGACCGAACCGAACTGGACCGCACCGAACTGAATTGGACTGCACCGAACCAAACCAAACCGCTTCGAACTAGACCAAACCAGAGCAGACTGGACCGAACCCTACCGGACCGCACCGAACCAAACCTGACCAGACCAGACCGAAACGAATCAGATCGAACTGAACCAGACCGAATCAGACCAAATTGAACCAGACCGAATCGGATGAGACCGAATCAAACCAGACTGAATCGAACCGCACTGAACCATAGTAGACCAAAGCAAACCAAATCGAACAAAACCGCTCTGAACCACACTAGACCGAACTGCACCAGACCGAATCAAACTAAACCGTTCCAAACCGAACCAAACCGCTCTGTACCAGACCAGACCGAACCAGACCAGACCGAACCAGACCAGACCGAACCAGACCAGACCGAACCAGACTAGACCGAACCGAACCAGATCGAACCGAACCAGACCGAATCGAACCAAACCTCTTTGAACCAAACCGAACCGGACCAGACCAAACTAGACTGGACCGAACCAGATCGGACCAAACTAGATAGAACCAAACTGGATTGCACTGAACCGAACAAAACTTCTCTTAATAGAATCCAACCGGACAAGATGAAATCGAATCATACCGGACTAGACCGGACTAAACTAGACCGAATATCACCGAATCGAACCAGACCGAACTGAACCGAATCAGACTGAACCGAACCAGACCGAATCACGCCAGACCAAACCGCACCAGACCGAATCGAACCAAACCGTTCCAAACCGAACCAAACCGCTTTGAACCAGATCGGACCGAACCAGACCAGAGCAAACCAGACCAGACCGAACCAGACCAGACCGAACCGAACCATAATGAATCGAATCAAACCTCTTTTGAACCAAACCGAACCGAACCAGACCAAACCAGACTGGACCGGACAAGAAAGAACCAAACTGGACCGCACTAAATTGAACAAAACTGCTCTTAACAGAATCCAACCAGACAAGATCAAATCAAATCGGATCGGACCATACCAGATTGAACCGGACCGAACCGAACCAGACCAAACTTGACCAGACCGAACCAGACTAGACCGAATTGAACCAGATCGAACCGAACCAGACCGAATCAAACCAAACCTCTTTGAACCAAACCGAACCGAACCGGACTAAACCAGACTAGACCAAACCAGACTGGACAGGACCAGACAAAACCAAACTGGACCGCACTTAACTGAACAAAACTGCTCTTAACAGAATCCAACCGGACAAGATCAAATCGAATCGGACCGAACCAAATCGGACTAAACCGGACCAAACCGAATCGAACTAGACCGAACTTGACTAGAACGAACTGGACCGAATCAGACCGAACCAAACAAGACCGAACCACGCTAGACCGAACCGCACTAGACCGAATCTCACCAGACCGAATTGAACCAAACCGTTCCTAACCAAACCAAATGGCTCTGAACCAGACCGAACCAGACCAGACCGAACAAGACTAGACCAAACCGAACCAGATCAAACAGAACCAGACCGAGTCGAACCAAACCTCTTTGAACCAGATCGAACAAGATCAGACCGAATCGAACCAAACCCACATTGAACCTGACTAGACCGAAACGTACCGAACCCCACCAAACAGGACCAAACTAGATCAAACCAGACCGAATCGTATTACACTAAACTGTAGTCGACCAAAATGGACCAAAATAAACTGGATCGAAACGGACCAAATCAGACCGAACCGAACCAGACTAAACTAGACCAGACAGAATCGAACTGGACCTCTTCGAATCGGAAGGGACCAAATCAAAGTACACCATATCGAACCGCAACAGACCGAATCGAACCAAAGTGCTCTGAATCGGACCGTACCGAACAAGACCAGACTGAACCGGACCAAACCGAACCACACCAGACCAAACCACGCCAGACCGAATCGAACCAGACCAGACTAAACCAAACCGCTCTAAACCAGACCGTATCGAACCAGACCAGACCAAACCAGACAAGACCAAACTAGTCCAACCAGACCGAACCGAACAATATCAAACCAAACCAAACCAAATCGAACCAAACCTCTTTGAACTAAACCGAACCAGACCGGACCAAACCAGACTAGATCGAAAAGATCGGACCAGAAAGAACCAAACTGGACCGCACTGAACTGAACAAAACTTAACAAAATCCAACCAGACAAGATCAAACCGAATCGGACCAGACCAGACCGGACTGAACCGGACCAAACCAAACCAAACTGAACCAAACCAGACCGAACTTGACCAGACTGGACCAGACCGAATCAGACCGAAATGAACCAGACCGAACCACGCCAGATCGATCCGCACCAGACCGAACCGCACAAGACCAAATCGAATCAAACCGTTCCAATCCGAACCAAACTGCTCTGAACCAGACCAGACCAAACTAAACCAGAGTGAACCAGACTAGACCGAATCGAACAAGATCGAACCGAACCAGACCGAATTGAACCAAACCTCTTTGAACCAAACCAAACCGGACAAGACCAAACCAGATTGGACCGAACCATACCAGACCAGATAGAACCACATTAGACCGCACTGATCCGAACAAAATTGCTCTTAGCAGAATCCAACCGAACAAGATCAAATCGAATCTTACCAGACAAGACCGAACTGAACTAGACCAAATCATACCGAACCGAACCCGATCGAACTTGACCAGACCGAACTGGACCGAATTAGACCGAACCAAACCTGACCGAACCGCGCCACACTGAACCGCACTAGAACGAACCACACCAGACTGAATCAAACCAAACCATTCCAAACCGAAATAAACCGCTCTGAACCAGACCGGACCAAACCAGACCAAACCGAACCAGACCAGACTGAACCAGACCAGACCAAACTAGACCAGACAGAACCAGACTAGATCGAATCGAACCAGATTGAATCGAAAAAGACCAAATCGAACCAAACCTCTTCGAACCAAACCGAACCGAACCGGACCAAACCAGACTTGACCTAACAGACCGAACCGGACCAGAAAGAACCAAACTGGACCACACTGGACTGAACAAGACTGCTCTTAACAGAATCCAACCAGACAAGATCAAACTGAATCGGACAATATCGGACTGAACCAGACTGAACCAGACCAGACCGAACTAGACCAGACTGAACCAGACTAGACCGAATCGCACTAGATCGAACCGAACCAGATGGAATCAAACCAAACCTCTTTGAACCAAACCGAACCGGACCAGAGTAAACCAGACTAGACCAAACTAGACTGGACAGGACCAGACAGAACCAAACTGGACCGCACTTAACTGTACAAAACTGCTCTTAACAGAATCCAACCGGACAAGATCAAACCAAATCGGACCAGACCAGACCAGACCGAATCATATCGAACCGAACCAAACCAGATTGAATTGGACCAGACCGAATCGAACCAAACCGCTATTAACCAAATCGAACCAGATCGGACCAAACCCACCAGATCAATCCGAAATGAACAAGATCAGATCGAATCAAACCAAACCCGCACTGAATCGTACTAGACCGGAACGTACCGGACCACACCGAACAGGACCAGATCAAACCATAACAGATCGGACCAAACCGGATCGGACCAGACCGAGTCGTATTACACCAAACTATAGTGGACCAAAATGGATCAAAATAAATTGGATCGAAAGGGGCCAAATCAGACCGAATCGAACCAGACTAAACTAGACCAGACAAAACTGAACTGGACCGCACCGAATCGAACCAAAGTGCTTCGAATCGGAATGGACCAAATCGGATCGAATCAGACATAACTGAACTTGACCGAACTGAACCACATCGAACTGCGCCATACCGAACCGCAGCTAGCCGAATCGAACCAAAGCGCTCTGAATCGGAGAGTACCGAACATGACCAGACTGAACCGGACCAGACCGAACCAGACCAGACCGAACCAAACCAGACTAAACCATACCAAACCAAATCAAACAAAACCGCTCTGAACCGAAATAAACCGCTTTGAACCAAACCGAACCGGACCAGACAAAATCAAACTAGACAAAACTGGACCGTACTAAACCGGATCAGACCGAATCGAGTCAAACAGCTCCGAACCGGAATGTATCGAATCGGACCAGAGCAGATCATACAGGAACATGTCGTACCAAACTGGATTGGACCAGACAAAATCGAACCACACTGAACCATAGTGGACCAAAACGGACCAAACTAAATTGGATCGAAACGGACCAAACTAAATTGGATCGAAACGGACCAAATCAGACCGAACTAAACTAGACAGAACCGAACTGGATGGCACCGAATCGAACCAAAACACTTTGAACCGGAATGGACCAAACCAGACCGGACTGTATCAAACTGAACCAAACCAGACCTAATCGAACCAGACCGAACCGCACCGGACTGAATTGAACCAAACTGCTCCAAAACGAACCAAATCGATTGAACTAGACAAGACTGATACGGACCAGACCGAATCGAACCAAACCGCTCTGAATCGAACCAAACCGCTCCACACCAGAACGGACTGAACCAGATCGGACCAGACCAGATCGAAGCGGACCAAACTAGACAAGACAAGACCAAATCGAATCGGACCAGATCAAATGACCAGAACAGACCTAACCGCACCAAATCAGACTGAACCTTACCAGACAACTCATACCCAAACGAACCAAACCGCTTTGAACCCAAGTTAATTGGACCAGACCGAAACGAACTGGACCGAATCGGATCAGATCGAATTGAGTCGAACCACTCTGAACCGAACCAAACTGTTCCCAAGAGGACCGAACCGGACCATATCGAACAGGAACAGATCGGACCAAACTGGACTGGACTAGACCGAATCGAACCGCACCAAACCGTAGTGGACCAAAACGGACCACACTAAACAGGATCAAAACGGACCAAATCAGACTTTACCGAACCAGACCGAACTAGACAAGACAGAACTGATCTAAACCACACCGAATCGAACCAAACTACTCTGAACCAAACCAAAATGGTCTAAATCGGAACAGATCGAATCAGACCGAACCAAACCAGACCGAATAACACCAGACCGAATCGAACCAAACCGCTCTAAACCGAACCGAACCAAACCAAACCAGACCGAATTGAACCAAACCGCTCTAAACTAAACCAAATTGCTCTAAACCAGAACGGACCATATCAAACCGGAACAAACTAGACCAGATCGAACCAGATCAAATCGCCAAAATAGACCTAACCGGGCCAAATCAGACCGAACCGAATCAAATCGAATCAAACCACACTGTCTCATACCCAAGCGAACCAGATCGAATCAGACCAAATTAGACCAGACTGAACTAGACCAAATTGAATCGCAACGAACCAGACTGGACCAAAATGGAGCAAATTGAATTGGATCGAAACAGATCGAATCAGTTTGAATTGAACCAAACCGAATTGGACCGCACCGAACCAAACCAAGATGCTCAGAACTTAACCAAACTAGACCGGTTTGAACCAAACCAAACTGGACCGAATTGAAATGAACCATACTGGACCAAACCGAACTGGGTCGAACCGAGTCAGACCAAACTGAACCAGATCGAATCGGACCAAACCAAGTTGAACCGCATCGAATTGAACAAGGCCAAATCGAACCGCACTGAAATAGATCGAACCATACCAGATCTAACTGAATTGAACCGGATTGGACCGAATCATATTGACCTGAACCATACAGAAACGGACTAGACCGAATCATATGGCATCGAACCAGATTGAACCGAACTAGACCACATCGAATAGGACCGTACCGGGACCAGATCAAATTGAACTGCATCGTACATAATAGCGCCAAACCAGACCACACTGAATAGGACCGTACCGGACCAGATCGAACTGAACCGCACCGTACTGAACCGCACCGTACTGAATAGCACCAAATCGAACTGACCCAGACCGGACCAAACCGTATTGAATTGGACTGGACTAAACCGGACCAGACCAGACTGTATTGAACCAAATCAAACCGAACCGGATCGGACCGGACCGAACCGAACAAGAATAATCGAATCGTACTGAACCGAACTGAACCAAATTGAACTGAAATGAACCGAACTGAATCGAACTAAACCTATAAGCTCTTGGTCAAGGATTAATCTTTCTAACATATAATTCTCTTAATCTTATTGTCTATGTTGATGTTAATTGTTGGAGAAGTTGCGTAGACAAAAAAAAGTCAACTAAGTTTTATGTTTTCTAAGAAATGCTTTATTATTGAGGAAGTCAAAGAAACAATCTATTATATCTTTATCGTAGCATTCTGGTTCAAATTTCCTCCACCACTATACTTTTATGTAAATATCAGTGAATTTTCTATCTTCATCTAATCATACTCATCATCATGAACATTCAAAACATGTTCTCATCAACCATTACTTCATCACAATATTGATTCAATCTAAACTCATCACTGACCTTTTCACCAAGGCATTGATGTAAAACCCGTGAAAATTAATTAATTAAATAATTAATTAATTAATAAATGCGGGTAGAAAGTGTAAGGCCATTAAAAATCTGCTTCCTTTTCTACCCTAATGTCTAAGGGCTGGCCTTGATCCGTTGGGCCTAAAGGCTGGCCCATAGAGTGCAGAGGCCCTAAAGCTGTTAGGGTTCCCCCTTTCAGCCTCACTTGACAATCTGAACCTAACGCTGCCTCTTTTCCTTTCCAAAGCTCTGCTAGGGTTAGCTGCCAACCCCCAAGGGAACTCCGACCAGAACTCCACTTCACTTCATTAATCCGCTCTAGACGTCGTTGCGTTCACTATTTGTGCCTAGGGATCCAACTACTAACTTGTTTTTCAGGTAAGGAAAGCTAGAACTGCTTTGTATGGTGTGATTGGACTTGTATCATTGTTGTTCGTTGTTCTATTGAGCTTGTGTACTGTTATGGGCGTTTGGACTGGCTGGAAATATCTGTTGGGCGTGTGTATGCGTTGTGCAAGTGCGAACAGTGGCGGACACTGATAGTCTCGCCCAAGCGAGCTTGCCTCGCCCAGGCAAGATGTGCAGAGGTTCGCCCAGGGTTTTCTGCACGAGTGGTCGCCCAGGCGACCAAAGTGTGTTTTTGAGCGAGCAAACAACTCGCCCAGGCGAGAGGGGTCTCGCTTAAGCGAGATCCCGCGTTGTTTCCTGCCCCTTTCTCGAGCCCTCGCCTAGGCGAAGGGGGAGCTCGCTTGAGCGAGCACGTCTCGCTTGAGCGAAACCCCTCAGCCTGAGCGAGGTGTTGGGCGAGACAGTGCTGTGTTGAGATGTTTGTTTATTTTTGGATGATCTGTTTTGGTTGGGTATGAATGTTAT
>Ga0099822_1001563_pt1 | contig 26995 bp, 13 predicted proteins | sample CowpeawhiteBW_FD_76839 | JGI IMG/M metagenome (GOLD analysis project Ga0099822, IMG submission 76839) | Root nodule microbial communities of legume samples collected from California USA - Cow pea white BW | ecosystem: Host-associated > Plants > Roots > Nodule | place: USA: California | collected... | reverse complement strand
ATATAGAAAAAATTTATTCTATAAGTGATAGTTTATAATAAGTATAATATTTTTTTTATGTCATTTTATTTTATATATATATATATATATATATATATATATATATATATATTTCATAGAATACAATTATTTGGCTGAACAATCAAAGTGTAGCTATATTAATATAATATTTCCTTAAGGTCATAGTCAAAACCAATGAATATATATAAAGTCAATATGATTTAAGATGACTAATTTGTGTTTCTTCACAATTCAAGATAAAAGTTTATTGTCGAAATGAAACAAAAGTATGAGAATGGAGAAAATAGTGGCCTTGTGTGAATTATTCACTATATATAAAGTAACAAATTTGTAAATGAACAGTGGTTGCTTGAAGAACAATATTAGAATAATGGAGGTTAGGAGATTAATATCTATAAATAGTTATAGCGAGTTGACAACTGCGTTCGATCTTTTCGAAATTCCATTCCTAAAGCTGCGAATAAAAATGGTTATCCTAAATATTATTCCTTATATAAAAACAAATCCTTTTCTTCTGTATATCTTGTAATTGACATGACAAGCATCATGCTCTCTCAGTTCACACACAACACAGATGCATGTTGTCGTTGTAATATTGTAACTTATTATTGTACATTTTGTTTTATTCACGTGAAAAAAAAATGTATAAAATAAAAATCAAACTCAACCTAAAAAAATAATTTTTTATTTATTGTTTCGAGTGTAGGGAGTTGAACGTTCACTTAAAATTTCAAAATTCTTGAATTTCACATTTTGCTTTTTGTTCGATGTTCTTGTTTGTCAATCGATTTGGATATACATGTTAAAGATTATCTAATATTAAAGTCGATCCAAAATTGAACGGTTAAAATTATAAATATTATAATAAATACGAGATAAAAGTAACAACTATATATTTGACCATGGTTTTTCCCATGGATTGATGATTAGGGTCAACCTAATCACAATTCAATCATTCTTAATTGTGATTACTTATATGTTTACATTAATTAGGTAATTAGTTGGTTTTCATGAAACACCCACTCGAATTCTAATAAAAGACCACGATCAAATTTTGTTGACAGTTCAATTAACAACAATTGAGAAGGTCCATTCAGTGTAATCATGCGGCCTAAATTGTAGCTTTCAGTCAAGTTGACAGCAACTAAAAAATTGAGTAAGATGTTGTCGAGTATTTGATAACATCTCCTGAAACCTTCTTTAAAGTAGTTTTCACAACTAAATTTCACTAACATAGTCGACCGGTCACTGATAACTAAGTTGACTAACCCATATAATACACTCTATATTATTATTCAACCCATTTTACTTCTCAATGAATTTATCTCATACTTAAATGTTAGTTTATTATATACTATTTATATAATGAGTTTGTAATTAACCATTTTAAGTTTAGTGCGCATTCTAGATGAATTAGTATTTCCTTTTGAAAAAAAGTATATTAAGTTGTATAATCAAAAAATTTAACTTGTATAAAATGTATATTTATAATAATAAATGACAGTTTGACTTTTATTTATTAGATAAAAGTTATGTTAACATATGTGAACCCAGCGAGGTTATCATATAAAATTATTATTTTAGTGTGTAGAAATGTTTTTGAGTTTCTATTTTTTTTAGTACAGATTATTTTAAAATATATAAACGTTAAAATTAATTTATATTGAGTACATAAATTAAAATTTTAACTATCAAGTGATTCATTTACAAAATTCAAAATTTTTTAAAATAAAATATTATATTTTGTTGTCTTCTCTATTACTTTTCTCAGATTGATTCTCATTACTTTTATGATTAAATAATACTAGTGAGGTGGTGATACAATAATGATAATTTCTTAACGATCAAATTTTTTTAGAATAAGTTTTTGGTGTTTTATAAACTCTCCTCTTAGCATTTTCTAAGTTCCTATGAATGTTTTGTATTCTCACAAGATGAGAAGATTGTGTTTACGTTTGATTTCAATATTTTTTAAGTGAACATCACTTTTTATGGGTATATTCAGACAAATTATTATCTCAATACATATTTGTTTTGTTTAGAAAAAAAAAAAATCATCAAGAAAGAGAAATGACAACTTAAACTTATTTTTAAAATTAAAATAAAGGTTTAATTGAAATTGAGATTTAATGGATTTGGGATGGATTTGTAAGTCACCGTGTTAAACTTATTTGGAAATTTAGAGTGGTTTAAGGAAAAAAAAAGAAAAGAAAAATAGTTTTTGACAAATTCATAGTTGTAATGCATAAATTTTAATTTAAATATAAGTCATTAAAGTTTTCAAAGTATGAATTTGATGTAAACTAATTGAACCAAACGATGTTATTCTTAAATTTGTACCGCTAATAAATTTGTAATTATTTTTCTGATAACTGTGCATATTCATCAACAAGTTGTTGAATTTGAAAAAATTACAAAAGTTTTCATCCCCAAATACATTTCTTCCAAGGAAATGATGGATAACAAAACATTGTAGCTTTATTTATATTTAAAAAAGGATAACACATGTAAATGCACATCTTCACGAAGATACACATAGATGGATCTTTTGGATGTTAAATAAATGTGTACAACTTTTGAAGTAGGTCAAATATTCAAAATATATTAAAATTTAATATATATATATATATATATATATATATTTATTTATTTATTTATTTATTTATTTTGGTTTAAGCCTTTTTTGACATTATTAAACTCTGTCACTTAGTAGACTTATTATATACCTTCAAATGTTTAAGTTAGCCTATTGTTTTGATATAATTAATATTTGTTAACTTAAATTGGAATAAATATGTCAATTATAGCACATCTAAACATTACATAATTATTAAAAAATATCCATTATGATTAATCTTATTATGATAATATAAAAAATCAATTATCATTTTGATTATGATGGAGAAACATGTCATTCCATTTTTTCTAACATCACAACACTTTACTTAAATCTATATAATATACTGATTAAATTAGTACAATTGTAAATTAAAGTTGAAATACATACTCTCGAATTGGAATATGCAAATTTTAGTGGTATTCTGTATATTTTTCAGATTTTTCACAAAAAATCTTTGTATAATATAACATTTGCCTGAAAAATAAAACCATTTTAATATCTTAAAGTCATAGTAATTGTATGAGATAATTAAACTGAAAAAACATGAAAGAAAATCTAAAGAAAGCTGAAAAAGCGTTCTCACCAATTAGAAAGGTGACGATGATTGTAAATTAATAGAAGAGACACTGAAAACCAGGAGTTTTAAAAGTAAAAAGTACTGAGAAAAGCATCTTCCAACCATGCTCTCTTCTTTCTTTATTTGTTGTATATAGCTGGATCTGTTTGCCAAACAATTGGGCAATGGTAACTTTTAGTTTCGGTAACATTTATCTGATGGCGATAAAGTTATGACTAATTAAATATTATTACCAGCACAAATCGACTTAATTAATTAGTTGTGTAACTATAACTGGACTAGTGATTATGAAAATACATGAAAAATTTAGTTAATTTTTCGCTAATTAGTCTTCGCATGAGGATGTTTTCCTGTTTCAATAACTTTTTTATTTTTAATAAAAAGAAAAAGAAAATTAACCTAGATGTTTTTCTTGATGTGGCACAATTCTTAGATTAACTCTTTTTATTGAAAATTTCAATTAGAAATAAATTAATTTTATAATATATAAACCTCATTTTATAAATTATTTTGTGAAATTCAATTAAATTTAAAGTCTATTTCTAACCTAATATCGTACTCAGATTAAAACTTATTTTAATAAATTTTTTTAGATATTTTATTTCAGCCCAGCATACACATAATAACCAATCATATGAAAAAAAAAAACACTTCATGATGTTCTCAGAATAAGCTGAAGCACATGTTTCATCTGGATTATGTTGTCTTTAAGTGTGTTTGAGCTTATTAAATTAGATGAATATAAACTTTCTGAAACATAACTACAGAGACATTGAAGCTTTAAGCTTTATGTACTGGTAAGTGATTACTGTGAAAAAAATATTTTCATTTTATAATATGCCTGACGTGAGGTTCAGAGTTTGAACCTTGAAAGCAAGGTTAAATCATCACGTGCTCGCAACCAAAGTTATTATTTATAAATTTAAAGTTCAATGCAGTATTCATTAACATTTTTTAATTATATATTTAAAAGTAAAAAAGAAAAAAGTAAAAAGAAAAAATAGCATAAAAAATCAATGAAAAAACAGATAATAACTTTAATAAAGCAGATTTATTTTTCAGAATAATTAATGTCACAACCTTAACCGACATTTAAAAAATTAACAAAAGTAGCTTAGGAAGATGTAGGAAGTTAAACAATGTTATTTTCAAATTTAAACATGATTTTGTTTTAAAATACATTATTAGTTTTTATGAAGGCACTGAACTCTTAATAAGGATTCAAACTTAAAGATAGTTTACGGATTAAACGTTTTTTAGCTTTATAATTATATTTTAATGAGTGAAGTTCACACTCTCTCCTATACAAGTACAAATATTTGACCAATTCTTAATTTAATTTATGAAAAAATATATTTATTTATTATACTCATTTAATAAATGAGTCTAGCTGAAAATTAACTTCAATTTGTTAAAAAGTTTGATTTAACTCATTTAGTTTACCTATAACTTATTTTTTACAACAAAAATTCATAAAATTAGTTTGCAACTTTATTTCGTTAGCATAATTAAATGAATAGACATGCTCAATACACGATAATCTATGTAATTCTATCTTTTTTTCTTTTGCATGAGGTATCTGATGACAATTGAAAATTCGAACCATATACGGATGATTACTATATTATATATATATATATATATATATATAGTTTATTTATGTTAAATTTAGTATTCCAATATTTGGATCCATTATGAGTGTTGTTACACTTGCTTCAAAAGCTGTTGACCAAGGATTATCAATAATAATGTCATCCTTGTATATCCAATTACATTGGTATATATCAGTAAAATTTTCTGAATTTTTTCATTGCTCTTTCAACTTTGGTGAAGAGACATGAATAAAGGTTAATCTATCATTTTTTTCCCTTGTTTGGATTTGTATTCTCTCTATTGTACGAATATTCCTCTTCTCTTAGATTATACCATAATCTTAATACAGAAAATGCTAGATTGAACCCTTTTTATTTTCTTCTTCCAAAACTACTGTCACAAAAAATATTAAAATTAACTTGGTGAAGATATTAAAATTATTGTACCATAATCTTAATACAGAAAATGCTAGTTTTTTATTAACTTCGTGAAGATAACAAGTCGTTACAAAAAATATTAAAATGATATATTTTAAAAAAAGTTAGACAACTAGATTTATAAAGTTTGAAAATGATAAAATAAAATTTTGAAAAAGAAAAAGAATAGAATCCAAAACATACTTTTGTTCTTCTGGTTTTTCAAGTGATAAAATGAAGTGGTCCAAAAATTATTAGGTAAGATATGAATAGTATATTAACATGTACAGAAGAAATATTGTTGCAAGAGTAAATCTTAACATGTTGTGTCCTGTCAAATGTCAACTATAGTTTCCAAGAGTTAGGCATTTTCATAAGAATATCACAATTTCACTTATTAAGTAGGATTTTAGTGGCTTTTAGAGAAATTGAGTCTACATTTACCCAAAAAGAATAAAACTGAACCTTTATATTTTGGTCGATACTCATGTTAATAATAATAAAAGTAGAAAAAAAATTATGCAAAACTACTTTAATAGCATGAAGGCATTTGTAAAGTTTTAACAATGATAATTTCATGCCCACTTTGGTACGGGGCCAAAAACAAAAGTGAAGAATTCATATTACACGAGTTTAGTATTTACGTATAATAAACTAATTAAAAGTTATCATGAATACTTGCAATAAAATAATTTATAGTTGAAATGAAATAAATTTTACACTGTCATTGTTTAAATGAATTTCTTTTATTAATAAATATATTTAAATGGAAAATTAAAAAATTATGCGTGCCATTCTATCTGAAATAGTCGTAAATGTTTTACCCACTCCGCTGGGTTCTGCGATTTTTCATAAGAGTGTTCATGAGTAAGAGAAACTTTAAAGAAATAATTTAAAATATATGTGTCTGTAAAATCAAAAATTGAAACTTGTCTGGGTGGTGTAGTTGGTTATCACGCTAGTCTCACACACTAGAGGTCCCCGGTTCGAACCCGGGCTCAGACATTTTTTTTATATTATCATTAGTAGCACTTTAGTCTTACACACCATAGTCCTCAGTTCAAACCCGGGTTCAGATGGTTTTTTTCTATATGTTCATCACTACTGGGCCTCATGACATTTTTGGGGCCCAACATTTTAGTTTTCTTTAGGCGAAGTAATCAATTGACCAAAACCATTCCAGTGATGTAAGTAGCATAATCAAAGGTTCTGCAATCTAGGGATTTCCCGTTAACTCGGAAGCATTGCAATTCGTAATGTCTCTCTGACCAGAATTTTGAGCTTTCGTTCGATGGAGTGCGAATCTTACACCATAAGCAACACCAGCCATTTGCTCGGTTCTGTTCCCGTGAGTCTCCGCTCACTCTTTTTTTTTTTTTTTTCTGTTTGTTTTCTTACTAAACTGGGAACAAAACTATAATTACTTGCTTGTTTGTTTATTGTTTACTTGTGGTTCAGATTATAAGGCAAGTATTCTGGAAATTCTTAAATGATGCTGATAATAACTTAATTAAAACTAACACCTATTGGGTTTCTGGGATCATGATGTACACACTGTAAACGGTGCTAACGAAAAAATGAAGAAGGTAAAGGATTAAACCAGATCAAGATACATGCATAAACAGAAAACGTGTAAGCAAAAGAAACAAACATGCACAAGATGACTGATAAATGAAGAATTGTATCGATGACACGTGACTCCAAGAATGTACATCTGTCTCTTATAAAAAGATCAGAACAAGCCTTTGAAAAACAGAAAAACCCGTAAAAACTAAACAGAAGCTAAGAAAAGAGAAGATGTAAGACACGAACTGAAACATGTTGACACTCAACTTCCCCCACAGGCTCTGAGTATATATCTATTAATCCGAGCTTGGAAATAGCAAATTTTGAAGGCTCCATGTTCAAGAGGTTTAGTAAACATATCAGCAGCTGGGGGAAGAGCTTAATTTGGAGTTTTTCTCTCATAACGTAGCAGTCCATTTCAATATGGTTCGTACGTTCAAGCTTAGGTTCGAGGCAATGTGTCTAGCAAATTGGTTGCTACAGTATATGGCAGTAGGAATGTAGACTTCGATTCTGAGAGCAGTTAGAGCCCTGTATTCGGCCTCTGACGAAGATCTGGATACCATGGATTACTATTTTGGATTTCCACTGGATTTGTTCATGGTGTTGTTCTGTTTCGGTGTTCTATGTAATCTGGTATTGCAGTACCAGTCCCAGTGAATATAATTCACTACCTATTTCTATACCAGTTGGTTTTTATCATAAGCGTTTAAAAAATAGAAAAAACCATAAAAACTAAACAGAAGCTAAGAAAAGAGAAGATGTAAGGCCCGAACTGAAACACGTTGACACTCAACAAAACCTTATGTGGCAATAATACTAGTATTTTTGTTTGATAGTTAATAGCCAATCTATGATATTGATTATGGTTCTTGTTCTTCTGTATTGCTGTTCAGGCTGTCATAGCCGATGAAAAGAGTCGCACAGCTCGTAACGGTATGAAATTGTAGGATTGGCTTTTTTTCCTATGTTGAGATGTGTGATATTCTCTCTGTTGTTAAAAGTTTCAGTAGCTTAAATAGGTGGTCTGTGACATTTCTTGCAGGCCCTTATGCAAGCATGCAAACATTCCCCCTTACCAATGGGGTTGACAAAGGACAGGGATATCAAACTGCTGGAACTCCAACTGGTATATCATCAAACTTTTAGGTGAAGTATGTATACTTTATACGCTTCACATTTTGGATTTGGCACATCTTCAGAATACTTTGGTGATAGGGTTGTAACTTATTGCGGAGAGTCTTTTTAGTTTGTTTAGTTTTAGCTATTTCAGACAATGAGCTCTGTGAACCAATTGAACTAGAGCTTTCAAATAATATTTTGTTTATGATTTTAACTAATAATTGAATATTATCATTGTTCCAAATATGATTTTTGTTTTCTTGAAGCACACATTTGGTTTCAGTTGCATGTTTTGACCGAGGGATGATTCATTGTGCTGGCTGATATTTGATTTTGTAGTCTGTGTTAAAAGTGTCGTTGCTATATCATGCTACCATACTATCACATGGTAAAAACAATTTCATGGGCAACAGTGTCTAGGAGGTCGCATTACTTACTGTAATTCTAGCAAATATACCCCAGAGTCTCTCTCTCTATATGGATGATATGTATAACTTATACACTAAATTGGACAAGAATTCTAAAACTTTCCTATTCTCTAAATCATCTCTAAATGGTTCTTTTCTCTCTTGCTCTCAATCTCACCCTCTAAATTCAACAATCTAATGCAGGAAAAATTGCTTTTGTTTCATTTTAAATTTTATGGTGAATTGATGGTATACTAATGTCATTCATTGATCTCTTAATTGTTCGTCTTCGTAGGAGCATTTGGGCAACAACCAACAAGCTACTGGCTGGGAATCTTTAGTGTTTCATCCTACACGCAGTATTTCAATGTTGACACGGATATCGTTGTAAACAGATTGATGAGTTCCTTGAATCCAGTTAGCGGAGATTTTTTTAGCAAGATAGATGCCAATCCTGATTTGTGAGTTATTCTTTTAATCCCATTTTTCTTTATTTTCAATAATCAAAATAGAGAACCCATTGTATTAAATGTGGATTTGTGACTCTTGGAGAAAAAGTGAAAACCTATAGTGGACAACTGAACTGTCTCAGTAAAATTTGTAGGAGAAAAAAATGGAATTTTTGCTTCTGCCACCTTTTTTTGTCTCCATTTTGGTGCATTTTTCCTGTTCACCCATTTAAATTGTTCACTTCTTAACCAGAATTTCAGAAAATTAAAGCAGTGTGAGCGAAATAGATGATGCATAACTTGTTTTTTTATGTACGCTTAGGGTGCATGGAATGTGTCAAGTGATGACATCAGGACTTTTACCGGATAATTTTTCAGCATCCTAGCTCAAAAGTTGAAGTGCATAACTGTCTAATATTGCTTGCTTCTTGCAAATTTTCCCCCTCTTAATGGAAGCAGATATTGAAATAATTCTTCTATTCAATATTATATATATATATATATATATATATATATATATATATATATTGATCCTGCAATTTTGGGGAAAAAATTAATGAAATTTTGGTTCTTCAAATATGTTGGGAGAACATGAAGGCAGATATGATGGAGCTAGGCAATATTTGCATGCCCTTTTTTTTCCTTTTTGGTTTAAAATTATTAATTAAGCCTATACGATGGTTTGTATTGATTTTCTAATAATTACTTTTACTTTATTACAGATACGGGCTTATATGGATCTCAACAACATTGGTTTTTGTACTTGCCTTACTTGGAAATATTGCCACATACCTTACACAGAAACATGTGGACAACACTACTTCTTGGAGCTTTGATGTCAGCTTCGTAAATACAGCTGCATGGTCTATCTATGGTTATGTTATAGTGGTCCCGTTGGCATACTACTTTTTCCTTCAGTATATGGGTTCAAATGCTAACCTTATTCGGTTCTGGTGCATGTGGGGGTATTCGCTCACCATTTTTATTATGTCCTCTGTAAGTTTTGATTTTCCAAGTATGGTATATTATTTTATCAATGTTAGTATGCTCATTACAATATTGTGTAGTTTCATTTCGCAACAATTCATAGAACATGAGATGAGGAATACTAGCAACACAGTCTCCAACATATCTAACACTTCTCGTGATTTTTTTCAGTTTTTATTGCTTGTTCCAGTTGGAATTCTTCGTTGGATTATAATAATCCTTACAGGCGTTGCTTCAGCTAGCTTTGTTGCCTTGAACCTAAGGTCTTTTATAGAAGGAAATGATGTTTCAGTGGCTGTAGTTGCTGCATTTTTCTTGCAAATAGCTTTGGCTGTCTTCATCAAGGTTCGTTTCTTTGGATAACTTTAAGCATTGCAGTAATGAAGAATAAAACCAAAATCACTGTCATTGTTACCCACTCTACACCGACCCACACTACTGGCTAACTGTGTTTAAAACATTGGGTAGAATTATCTGCTACAGATATGGTTTTTGTAATTTTGGTTTATTGATGATTGCGAGTAGAGTTACAAGGTTGTGATTTGGTTGCCCTCAACATCTGAGCTCCTTTCATGTTTTTTGTAATTATCGGATTTGAGCTCCTTTCATTTTTTTATTTTTTATTTTGTAATTACCAAATCTCATTTCAACACTTTAGTGAAACTGAAAATGATGTGTCTTACTGTTACATATCGTAATTAGAATCGAGGATGTACAGATTCGTGATGTTATGACTAAAAAGCAATTCAATATGATCTGCAGCTTGTATAATTTTATAAGCACTTTAGGTTCAGTTGTCAGATTGTTTTATATGAATAGGATGTGAAAATGAGACTCCAGCTGAAAAGAATCTAGCTGGGGAACTTGGTTCTTAGTTATATTTTTGTAAATTTAACAAATTAATACGTGACATTTATGTTAATCATGTACTGCGAAAATAAATTTTGCGTAAAGTCCAGAGATTAAATATTTATTTAACTCTTTTATTTCTGTATTTTTATTTCGATTTCATGAAATTAAAGTTATTTTTTTAGAGATACTAGTTTCTTTAAATTTTTTAAATCTTAATCATTTTATTTATTTCTGTGATAGATTCTCTTTTCACAATTTTCGCCGGGAAGTTTTCTATGTGGAATATAAATAAAATAATATGAAATAAAGTTTCTTATTGATTAATATAAATTCATTCAAGTTAAAATTATAATGTAGATAAGTTATATTTGAGAACTTTTGTAAATTACCTTTAATATAGGTTACCTTTTATTTTTTTTATTTCCTTAAAAACTATTTCGGAAACAATTCTTCAACTGTACTCAAATAAAACATAGAAGTGACCCAACTCGTCCCTCGTCAAGTGGATTTCAAAGATAAGGATAGTCACTTTTCTGATCCAAAGAGAATAAAATCTGGAACCTTAAGTTCTGCAACATATCTATCGTACAATTGGTTTTCCTAAATACATAACAATAGAAAAAACCAGTTTATATTTTAGGATGTAACTTTATTTGAATTTTTTTTAAGAATATAATTTATTTGAGTTTATGTTTAAATTTTCATTTTTGTTTAAAATATCCATTGATATACATAAATATACGAGTGAGTATAAAAAAAATAAAAAATAATGAATTGGTATTTACTTCCCATGTTGGTCCAATTGGTTGGTATCCTAGTCGTAGGTGCTGCGGAAATGGTACATTAATAATGATTATTAATGTGGTAGATTAATAATTGTGGTGTATTAAAATACCAATTAAAGAATGTAAGTGGATTAGGAATTGGGAGCTGGGACCAACCACAACACAGAACACGGATCTTAAATCTACTTCAACCAAACGATGTCGTCGTGGGTCCAATATTCTCCCAACTAGTTTACTTGAAGATTTTTTTTTTCCATTTGAAAAAGTCAAATTTAAGTACTAGTTAAAATAAATAAAAAGTTTAAGAGGTGTATCTGCAAATGGGATAAAGTTTTTGAATCATTGAAATAAAATTAAAGTTTAAGATGTATATTTGTAGAAGAGAAAACGATTTAAGAAATTTAAATATTCTTTTCATTTATAAATACTATCCTTAACAGAAAGAGAAAACGATTAAAGAAATTTAAATATTATTTTCATTTATAAATACTATCCTTATAACCACGAACTCTTTTGTTTGATTTTAATTGTGAGTTATCTCCAAACTTTACTAGATTAACAATATTAACCTATATTTAATTATAATCCATGTATTATTTATGTAAAAACATGATAATAGAATAAATTTCTATTAAAGCTGTAAACAAAAAGTTGAATTAAAATACATTAAAATAAAATTATTCGAAATTTTCACATTTTTGCATTGGACAATGGACGTGCATGCGATGTTGAAGACCACAATAAAGAGTAGTCTATTTTGGCTGTACTTTTTGACAGAAACATGAGATCCTCTTATGAGATTATTTTTCTTTTCCATTTTAATATATATATTCCTTAATTTTAAAACTGTATATTTTATTTTAAATTTTAAAAAACGATTGTCTTCGCTTTTTTTTTATATTTAAATATCGTTACACATTCAATGAACTTGTTTTGTTAAGAGGAAAAAATCTACCTCTGACAATGTTAATTTTATTATAAAATAAAAGAAATGGATCTCTTACAAAAATTTTGAAGCCAGAGTAATGTGTAATTTTAATATATTCAACTTTTATCTAAAGTTATTAAAGTTCTTTATCTATCTGTTGTAAGGTAGTGTAGATGATTTTTTTTTCTATCACAAGTATATTATATAAACTTTATATACTGTATATGAATAAATAATATAAAACAACTATATCTTTTTTAATTACTAACAACACTAACTTCTAATCCTACTTTTAAACTAAAAATTTCAAAATTGATGAGAGGTCGAAGAGAATATTTGGTTTAAAATTTATGAACACTTCTTTAAAAATTGTTGAATTGTATTGGGTCACGAAATGTCAACTAGTACTTTTTCTTTAGTTTTTACACAGAAAATTAAAAGAGTTGACATTGCATCTTTAGTTTTAATCGGAAAACAAATATATTAAGGTAAGTAGTTTATATACTATTTAATGTAATAAGTAACTTCATAATATATTATCACGGATTTTAATTAATTGTTAGCATTCAACTTTTTATATTGAGTGTGCTTAGGAATTTAAAATAAAAAATGTTAATAGCAACATATATGACAGTTGGCTCAAGAACATCCAACCGCGTGGACTTTAATTTAAGATGATTTACAGTAACTTCCAATTTTCTGCAAATTTCAACATTTTCCTTACAAAAAAATTATATAAATAGCAATAAGATGAAGATGCCCTTAATGTGAGGCATTGGGAACATTAATTATACTACTTCGGTTTTGGTTTTATTCTTCGGTTTTTAGAGGTAATAATAAATATTTTATTAATTTTTATTGAAAAGTTGTACTCTCATAATTTCTTGTTAAATGTACACATTCTTTTCAACCAAAACTTTCAGATTGCTTATGTTGTGTTTGGAAGTTGTTTGCTGTTCATAGTTTAAAAACGTGTGAAAGAAACATTGATGTCTTAACAACGACAAATCAGATATGTTTATAACAGAAACAATAAAGTTAAAAAAAAAAAACTTTCAAAAGTCAAGATTCTTTTTGTTTCTTTATTTTACTTCCTCTGTCAAAAAATTCTTGCTTCGTTTTTAAAACTGCTTAAAATTTTTGATCTCCTGTTTAAAGTTCTAATGGGTAAAACTTGTAATTTTTTATGGGAAAATAATAGAAAAAGAAAATTTAGACAACTTTAAATATAAATGTAGACCAACGATTGAGGAATGATTTATCCAACCATCTAGGATGTAATTTAAAAGAAATAAAAGAAAATATGAATATCTGTGGTGACAGGGCAGTGTAAAGTTTTAACCTTTTTATCAACACGTGACTTTAAGATTAAATACTGTTCACGGGCAGACTCTCTTTCTTCTCCGCCAACCGCACTGAACAAGAACTATAGTTTGCTGGTCAGAATATGGAGAACGCAGATCCTTGTAGACATTTTCTCAAAGATGTTAAGCGCATCATCATCAAGGTTCTCTTTTCTCTCCAAAAACTATATTATCCTTTTGTTGTTTCATTTGTGTGTTGTGCATCAAATGGTTTGTTCTGTGTGCATTGCTTGGACCATAGGATGATGAAAATGGCTAAGGTTGTTTTGTATGGTTTTGAAGGTTGGAACTGCTGTGGTTACTCGCCAAGATGGAAGGTTAGCGGTTGGAAAATTAGGGGCACTCTGTGAGCAGGTTGCTTTGAATATATGTATATTTTGTGTTAAGTTTTTTGTTTGTTCAAGGAATAAAGATTGGATTTTGAGTTTGGCATGTGTGACCCTTTTGAGAATACATTGCAGATTAAGGAGCTGAACTCTCTTGGTTATGAGATTATTTTGGTGTCATCAGGAGCTGTTGGCCTTGGTCGCCAAAGGCTTAGATACAGAAAATTAATTAACAGCAGGTAATAAAGTTCTAACATTTGTTCTGTTTATTTGCTATCAGAGGGTGCACATGTATGGTGTATCCTTGAAAGTTGATGAAATTGTAATTTACTTTGGTCTTTCGTGGGACACATTTTACAGCTTCGCGGACCTTCAGAAGCCGCAAATTGAACTTGATGGCAAGGCTTGTGCTGCTGTTGGACAGAACAGCCTTATGGCTCTTTATGATGCTTTGTTTAGTCAGGTAATTGTTGTTAATTGATGTTCATTACTGAACTATCGTCTTATGCCTACTTGCATTCCAAATGTGTTGTTTAGATTTTTTGTTTTGTTTACCCTTGATGACATATATATATTCAATTCATATCTTATTTTAGGATAACTGACATTGATATTGATGCGTAAATTCCTCTCTTCCTCTCCTGCAGCTAGATGTGACATCTGCCCAGCTTCTTGTGACAGACAATGATTTTCGAGACAAAGATTTCAGAAAGCAACTCAGCGAAACTGTGAAATCATTGTTAGGATTAAAAGTTATTCCCATATTCAACGAGAATGATGCAGTTAGTACTAGGAAAGCTCCATATGAGGTTTGTTTGTTATTCTACTTGTCTGATTTGTTATCACAGCTGTTCTTAATCTTGGAGCTGATTGTTCAAGCTATGTACCTTTATGAAAAAATGGTGTCATTATTATTATTTTATTTCTTGATGTTATGATAAATGGTTATGCTAGCCTGAAGTAAAGTTGAGAGTTATATTTGTTTTCTTCAGATGATTTTTCTGAACTTTATCTGTTAAACTTAAATATTGAATCTGTATAAGATGTTTTCTTAAGTGAATTTTAATTTAGTAATTTGTCCATCAGCCAACTCAACGTATTTAAGGAGGCTTTCGTGCTTGTTTAACATTGAATATGATCTTTTTCTGTCTGTGAAGTATTCCTAGCATTTGTTGAAACCCTTCTATTCTTTATATTATATAAAGGGTGTTTTAATGTTTGATTTTTTCCAAAAAAAAAGGTCAGGTAAGAGAATAAATTAGAGAATACTAAAGTGTCACCAAATAATTTTTGTGCAGGATTCTTCTGGCATATTTTGGGATAATGACAGTTTATCAGCTCTATTGGCACTGGAATTAAAAGCTGATCTTCTAATTCTGTTGAGTGACGTAGAGGGTCTTTATAGTGGTCCTCCAAGTGACCCACGTTCAAAGCTTATTCACACATACATTAAAGAGAAACATCAAAATGAAATTACTTTTGGAGACAAGTCTAGAGTGGGAAGAGGTGGTATGACTGCCAAAGTAAAGGCTTCTATTCATGCAGCTGAAGCTGGCATTCCTGTTATCATTACCAGGTGCTCTATTATACCATGCTACCGACAATAATTTAAACTGAAACTTGTTTTTGAATTTTTGATACCAATTCTATTTACTGCATATTTGTGTATCCTCTTTAGATTTTATTTAAAGCATTTTTCAGTGTCTCCATTTTCAATTAGAAACTTTTTATTTAGACATGACATGTGACAACTTTGAGAAATGGAAATACAAACACTGTCATTGATTTAATTTTGTACACAGCTACCTGTTCATATGTTCTCTCTGCTTTTTTGTAATTGGATGAGTATATGTTGACCACATATTTAGTCAGTAAATCTATGGGAGAGTCATCTAAGATCACTAAATTTTGTCACCCTTTTCAATTTTTGATCTATTAAACAAACAATATAATTGCAAGAACACTATGAAATCCATTATGTATGGTACCAACTCTATCCGATTCCCATCTGTGTACGTGGGCTTTTTCTTGTTTCTGCTACATTCACGTCTCTTTTCAGTGGTTATGCAGCAGAAAATATCCTTAAAGTTCTCCAAGGGCAACTTATTGGAACCCTCTTCCATAAAGATGCTCATAAATGGGCCCCAATAAAAGAGGTTAATGCTCGGGAGATGGCAGTTGCAGCTAGGGACTGTTCCAGAAGGCTTCAGGTTTCTTTTATACCTAAGCACTTACAGGATTGTGGATACTAAGTTGTCACTGTCAGTATACCATTCCTACTTTAGCATTGTGATCTCCATATGTTACATTACAGGCCATGTCTTCAGAAGAGAGGAAACAAATTTTGCTAAAAATAGCTGATGCTTTGGAAGCACATCAAGAAGACATCAGGGTTGAAAATGAAGCTGATGTTGCTGCTGCACAAGAAGAAGGACGTGAAAAATCCTTGGTGGCTAGGCTGGTTTTAAAGAAGGAGAAGGCAAGGCAGTTAACGTATAGTTGATACTATTTCAATTTTAACAGACTATAAAATTTGTGATGATAAATGACTATGACTCACAGCTTGCAACCCTTGCAAACAACATTCGAATTATTGCAAACATGGAAGATCCCATTGGTCGAGTGCTAAAACGAACTGAGGTAACAAAAAGTTTGTCATAACTATAATATATATATATATATATTAATTTATGTATGGATCATAGTAGTTTTACATTATGCCAGTAGAGAAGAATGAAATGATTTATGTTATATACAAATTTGTATAAGAAAGCTGTCTGAACTCTTGTGTGTGGATGCAATCTCCGTTCAGTCATAAAGTATACGGATTAAAAGTTTTCATGCACACTTGATTGTTAATAATAGTTACTGATCTATAATATTTCTGACGGCTTACATTTTATCTAGCTCGCAGAAGGGCTGATTTTGGAGAAAACATCATCACCTTTAGGTGTTCTTTTAATTGTTTTTGAGTCTCGCCCTGATGCACTAGTGCAGGTAAACCAACATTTTCAATTTTCTTTTGAACCTTCTGTTGATACCTGGCTAATATTGTGTCAATTCCTAAATTTTACCTTTCCCTGCCTTTATTTACATTTCTTTTTCAATTTTCTGTCTGTACATGACATGCTTGGACAGCTTATATTACCTACTAAGCTGTGATCAGACCGTTAAAATAATATGAATTTTTCTTTTCGTATCACATGAAAGGATGGAATTTCTTTTGGATTAAAAAATGTCTAAATTGCAGTTCAAGAAACGAAAAGCCTAATTTGACTATCTTTTGATTTTATATTGTTTATCTGCATTCTAAGCCAGTAGCCTCATGTAATCTTAACAGATAGCTTCTTTGGCAATCCGAAGTGGGAATGGGCTTCTCTTGAAAGGAGGCAAGGAGGCTAAGAGATCAAATGCAATTTTGCACAAAGTTTAGTTTCAAAATAAATGACAATTTCTGAACCGTTTTCTTTTAACTTATATATTTGATTTTTTCAGTCTCATTAATAAATATTTTCTGTGTAATTTTTTCATTGCTGGAACTTCAGGTCATTACTGAAGCCATTCCAGATTCTGTCGGCGCAAAACTTATTGGACTTGTGACATCAAGAGCAGAAATTCCAGAGTTACTTAAGGTAAGCACAAAGTAGATGTTAATTTCTGATTTATAAACTTGCTCGCTTTGATAATTGGTTCCTTAAACAAAAGCTAGAGTCCCCATTCTGCTTTTCTTTCAGTTGGATGATGTAATTGATCTGGTGATTCCAAGAGGCAGCAACCAACTTGTCTCTCAGATCAAGAGCTCCACTAAAATTCCTGTTCTGGGTCATGCTGGTAAGACCCTTCTGCTCAACATGCAAGCAAAGTGCTTGAAATAATATGATAAATCCTTTTGTCAAATGAATTTACTGTAATAAAACCACATTTTTGCCAAACAGATGGAATTTGTCATGTCTATGTTGATAAATCTGCTGATTTGGAGATGGCAAAGAGGATTGTACTGGATGCAAAAATAGATTATCCAGCAGGCTGCAATGCCATGGTAATTTCTATTATTCTATGTAATCGATGAAAGCACAAGCCTTGTTTTCCAGTTACTTTTTCTACTCACTGTTCAAATTTAAATTTTTAGGAAACACTACTTGTTCACAAGGACTTGGTAGCGAAAGGTTGGCTAAATAATATTATTGTCGACCTACGGACAGAAGGTATGATTTATGGCTAACATTTCTATCAGATTGGTGAATGTCTGACTATGATGTCTTTTCCAAAATTGAAGAACAGTTTCTTGAAGTTAAATGGACTGTAAAAAGTAGCTTGTAAGGTTTCTGGAATGCTGAAATGGTTTAAAATTTATGTAGGTGTTACATTGTTTGGAGGACCGAAGGCAAGTCCTTTGTTAAATATTCCTCTGGCTCGTACGTTACATCATGAGTACAATTCGTTGACATGCACAGTTGAAATCGTGGATGATGTTTATGCAGCTATTGATCATATAAATCTTTATGGAAGGCACGGTTCTCTTTATTTGTAGATAATGTGTTGGAAGCATATTTCCCTTTCATCCATCTCTCTCTGCCTCATTTCAAATTAGATCTCTATGGACTTGGATTGAAATTTATCACATTTCTCTTTCATTGCAGTGCACACACTGATTCCATTGTTACAGAAGATCATGAAGTAGCCGATGTGTTTCTACGCCAAGTTGACAGGCAATTTTTAAAATATAATAATGTCTTTTTATGAGTTACTCATCGCATTTTCTACTATACAGCATTTCATTATCTTGTGTAATTTAATTTCCTTTTATGACTAAATTATATATTAATAAACACAAGAATCCCTGTTCTTGTAAGCAATTAAACTCTTGAGTCTTCAGCATATTTTCAATGGCAGTTTGTAAATCATGTTTGCTATATTGGCAGTGCTGCTGTTTTTCACAATGCTAGTACAAGATTCAGTGATGGAGCACGATTTGGTCTAGGAGCAGAGGTTTTGTTATTCTAAATATTCTCTTCAAAATCAATATCTAATGCCAAGGTTGTTGATTTAGTTCCTAACTCATGTAATGGATTTTTATAGGTTGGAATAAGCACTAGCAGGATTCATGCTCGGGGTCCAGTAGGAGTTGATGGATTGTTAACAACCAGATGGTATGAGCTTGATGGTCATTAACTCATTATAATTGAAACAATACAAACCTTTTTGTGTATAACTAGCCATCTCATTTAGTTGACATGTTCAATTTGAATTGAACAACTCCAGGTGGAAAAGATTTATGTGATTAGATTTAGATTTGCCACATACAAATAAGTAACATACCAATAGGCTTATAAGGGTAATACCTGATACTACAACCATTCATTTGCTTATGTTCAGGATTCTCAAAGGAAGTGGACAGATAGTGGATGGTGACAAAGCAATTAGCTACACCCACAAAGACCTTGCTATTTGATTCTTGATTTTTATAGATAAAAGTTCATGGAGGGAGGGGAGAAAAGGAAGATCACTAGGATGTGCTTTGTTTTCTCTATGTGGAGTAAAATTGTACAATTAATTAGAGGGGAAAGGTGTTTACGTTATCTGTTGCTGATTTTGATTTTTCTGTTCATGATGTTATACAAGAGAGTTTTTTTTTTTTTTTTTTTCTTTTAAATTAACTTTTTTTTTTTTTTTTTTTTTTTTTTTAATTAAATAAAATTTATTTATTTTTTTTGTTTTTTTTTTTTTTTTTTTTAAATATTGTTTTTTTTGTTTTTTTTTTTTTTTATGTTTTTTTATTTTTTTTTTTTTTTTTTTTTTTTCCATCAAACTAAGCTCTTTTTTATGTTGAGAGTTCTTATCAAGTAAATTAAAATCAAGCATTTTTCTGAGTTTTAGATTGTTTTCCCCTCTTGTTACTTACATGGGAATAACAATGCAACCAACTTGGTCTTCAATAAATTAAACTGAGTGATGAAAATAATGCCACTTTTCATAATCTACTTAAAATCGCTAATGTGCACAATCATTTTATAATATATAAATTTTCAATGGTGAACCGTCATACCTCTTTATTCATAAATCTACAATATTAATGTTAAATATCACAATACAATTTCAATTATGAGTACAGAGAATGCAAAAAGACGTGAAATTATTTTGGCTAAGTAGGCGTATTGTAATATTTCTTTCAGTAAATATTCAATACCATCTTTCGAAGCAAATCTCTGCAAAGAAAATCTATGAAATACCCTTTACGGATATTTAGGCTTTTGGTATTTGTCTTTTAATTCATTGCTGTACCAAAAAAAATACTTCTTCACTGACACATCTAAAAGAATTAAAAAATTAACTAAAATTTTGCATAAAATAAAATAAATTTATATGTATGATATATTTTTTGTAAATTTTTTATTGTCCGACTTCTTTATAAATAGGATTTTGATATTTTGACAAAAAGTTTGTTGGCAAACTATTCACCAAACTTTTTTCTTCACTTTTCAATTATTTGAAATATATGAGTGCTGCTACTTTAACGTTTTGTAAAAAGTAACTTTGTTAAAAAATCATTTTCGTAATATATATACGAACATATGTACAAAGTGGCGCCCGTAATGTGTTAATGTACCTAGGACTACGAAAAAGTATACTAGTCTTTCCGTTTCATGACATAGACCCAACTTTATCTCAAATAATTAAAAGGAAATCTTGGAAACGAAAGATAAAAGTGTAACACCTCAGATTCCATAAACTAGGAACAGTCGACCAACTTTATACCTTTACAAAGACACACCTTACAACATTGTAAATTATGGCATCACTCATTCTAAACACGAAACTGACTTGTACAATATGTAGCAAAGAGAAAAATGGATTGGGATGCGGATAAAGAAAAACAAATAAAACGAATAAAAACACATTTTCGGAAACAAGAACTTAAAACTTCCTAATCACATGCTATGAATTTAAGACAGCAAGCTTACATGACTATCTCTGGCTTCAGGATGTTTGACTTGATCTCCTTGTGAGGTAAAACTACACCACCATTGCTGTAAACTTCATCACAAACATGGACGTCTTCTCCAAGGATAGTCATATTCTCCACACGGGCCCATTGCCCTACGGTGGAATGCCATCCAATGATGCTGCTAGATATGCAAGAGTGTTTTTTAATCCGAACTCCTCGCATAACTGTGCAGCGTGAAAGCCTGACACCTGACTCAACGACACAGCCAGGACCGATTGCAACATCAGGTCCAATGAGACATCCCTCACCAATATCAGCAGTTTCGTGCACAATGACATTTCCCACAATATGTGGACCACTGGCCAGTTTAGAAGGAGAGTTTTTCCTCAGCGAGTCCAGGTAAAGTGTCAGGCCAGAAATATAGTCCCTTGGTTGTCCAATGTCCATCCAAAACCCTGGCAGGACCATTGCATATAGCTTTTTCGCTGCTGCGATGTTTGGAAACACCTCTTTCTCGATAGAAGTGGGTCTCAGTTGAATTCGATCCAAAACTGAGGGGTTCAATAGGTATATTCCAGCATTGATTTTGTTTCCAACAAACAACTTTGGTTTCTCTACAAATTTCTCAACCTGTCCAGTAGTCTCGTTCATTACAACCACACCGTATTTTGACGGCTCATCAACCTAAAAATAAAATCTGAAAGCTCAAATCTGTATCTCATGTATATAATCTGCACTATATATAAATCGTCCCAACTCAGTTACCTTTGTCACCATTATGGAAGCCTCTCCTCCATGGGCTTTGTGGAATGCAATCATATCTTTAAGTGGATACTCACTGATAACATCACTGTTGAGAACAAAAAATGGCTCTCCAGAGTCACCTACCAGCTTATCCCTCGCAAGAGCCAAGGGACCTGCAGTACCCAGTGGTTCAGTTTCTTGAGAACAAGTGATTTTGATGCCAAGTTTTGCCTCAAATTCCTTCAAGAAATTCAACATAACCTGCAAGTGGAAGTTTTCCCAACGTCAACTAAAGCTTTATTTACATTGATCTCATTAAGAAAACAGCATAGCATGGTGAGGAGATATGAAATCCTGACCTCTGGTTGGTAATTGATAGCTAGTACCACTTCATTGACTCCGATGGCCTTGAGAGCCTCTATCTGCAAAACAAGTACAATTAGAAGATAAATTAGTAGGGTAGTATACTAAGTATATTACGAGATATATATGAAAAGGGTAGACACACATACACACCCGTAGTCAGGTATGCACCAGGGCATACACAGTAATAAGATGGTAAGGAGAACAAACACAAGGAGACAAGACAATAAAGATTAATGAAATTCAAAATACCTACACTAGCAAGAAGGCAAAAACAACTTTATTCACTTCTTGAGTAAAGGTGGATGAAGATATAATCAACAAAAAGTGTAAACAGCCACACTATGTACCAAAAAACAGATTATTGATGTGGGGAACAGCTACTGAGAACAATCAAAACTTTTAAATTTTAGTCTATGTACGTTGATACACTAAATTGATAAATAAAAAATCAATTATTTTTTCTAGTTTTAATAGTAAGATTCAGATTTGAATGACAAACGGGTTTGTTCTCTTATCGAACGAGTACTACAGAACTCAGAAAAAAACATAGTATTGACAGAATTCAGCTAGATTCATAGTGAGTTGTTGGATAAAATAATATGGTATGAACAATTCTTTAGTGTAAGAGTCAATAGATCAAATGACAAGGCCTATCCCTAATTTACTCATGAAGGGTCCATACTTGTTCAAGAAAAAGACTTCAAAATGCTTTACCTGATGCAGAATCATGGGCTTGTTAGCAAAATCAACAAGAGGCTTGGGAACACTGAGTGTCAATGGCCTCAACCTCGTTCCAAAACCTCCAACCAAAATCAGTGCCTTCATTGTGATATGATGTCCTTTGTTTTTCCAGCAAATTATAAATTTAGAAGCAGATCAAAAGTGAATAACTGAGAACACAAACCCAGATGTGTAAAACAATTTTCACTCTGCTCTATTATAAATCTTCGTGCCAGGAAGGAATTTGCATGGAACTCTTCACGGACGCTTGTAAAATTTAAACAGCTGGCAAAGAATTTGTGCTTGAGGTGACAGGTGATCAAAGGAACCTGAGACAAATGCAGCAAAAGATGGTAACTGAAATGACAAAAAAAAAATGAAAGAAAGAACAGCTTGTCAGAAAAAGCTTAAACATAAAACCCTGAAAACTTTACACTCGTCCAAATTCCAAAAGAAGCAAAAACAATATCAAATTATGTGTGTCATTACATCATAGATATAGAAAGGAAAGTAAAATGAAGCATAAGGTTTAGCCCGATATGAAATGAAACCCAGCTATACAATGTTACTAGCTTTCAATGAAGGAAAAAAATAAGGTTCAATCTAGACAAGGTTTATCTATAAACTGTGCTATCTCTCAGAATTGCAGTACACGGCAAACATTTGCATTTTGCTGATAATTTCAGGGTGAGACTGTATCCGTATTTCATAGGAAGATTTTCTGCATAACTTTCAATGATAAAAATATCTCCACTTAGGAAGCCCTCAATGTAAAGTGCATTGCACTAATTCCACACGAGATAGACAAATATGCCACAGACAGGAACACAAGTTTGGTTACTGAAGAAAGATACATGTAAAACAATGATATATTATTAATTCTCAACAATTACCTTTTGCTACATTGCTTGATCTGTTAAGAATTGAGCTAGAGAAAACAAATGCATAAAATGGTGTGTATAATATTGAGACTACTTTCATGCGAGGAGTTAATCTTCACTATATATAAATGATTGATATTGGATTTAAGGAGAATCAAACTTGACTTGTGTTGTCAAAATTAGTTCCTTTCACACTTTCTCTTTGTCCTACACACTCTCAATATTTACAAATCAAACAAGAGATTGAGTCAGCTGAAATGCTGAAATGCAATAGATAGCATTAGAGATTTGAGTTTACTGACATTACTGACGAGATAAGGCTCCCTTCTTTATATTATTTTCAGGAATAAATTTCTCAAAAAGAACATGTTTTGGAGAAAATACAAGGAAGTTATTTATCTAGCTGAATCTTTTTTGTTGGTCTTTATCTTGTAGAAGCTAGCTTCTACAAATAAGCATGCACCATGTGAATGTTCTAGATCTATTGAACCCAAGCCAAATGAGACTAGCCCGATTATGCATTGCATATACAATTTACTCCTATGTCATGCAAGGTATCAGAAATTTCAGTAGTTGAAGCAAAGCAGGAAAGGCACCATGAAAAGAGAATTCCAATTGCCGAATACTTAACAACAGCACCAGATCTGATACTACACAATTGTTTTCATCAATTTCAACACATGATGAGACTAAAGTACAATGCAACCACACAAACACCGCGTGATTAAAGAACAAAACAGAGTAAACACGAATTTAAAAAAAAAAAAAAAAAAAACCATCAATTCGGAATCAGAACAAATGCAGATTATTGCCAGATAAAACATTGACCTCACCACCATTCATGCAGAAAGCAAACAGTAATAAATATATAAATAAAATAAAAAACAAAAGACGAAGAGAACAGAATTGACCTGAGGGAAAATTGAGATCCGTCTGGGGGCGAATCAGAAACCCTCAAACTCGAACGAGTCAACCCGGCGAGTCAGAGTGGGTCTCGAAGAACAACCCCTACGTGAGCTGTTACAATGGCGTTGGTCACCGCTCGTCATCGTCCTCACTTATATACGCGCCAACCTTACACTGCTATAACCACGCACGCTTTTTCTGTTTCTTTTCTCCTTATTACAATTAATTAATTGATTAATAATTAATTGGACTTCCTTTTCAGTCTCTTAAGGAACCTTAGGCCTTGTTTGGGAAAAGCGTCGGTGGCTTCGGCTTCCGTAGTTTTCCGCATTTGATTTTCTTCCTTAACTCTTTATTATTCTATTCACAATTATAGTATTATGATTGATGACATTAATCAATATATAGAAAGATACTAGGAAATTAAGAAGTCATTATCATGCATTTAACTTTTTTTTAATATCTTTTAAATTTAAGATATGTTTCTTTATATTAATTTCCTGTCTTTCTAAAATACACCTTTTTTTTTTCATGAATGGTTGGATAACACCTATAAAACAAAACATAATATATTTTTTAAAGAATAGAAAAGAAAAACATTAATTTTAGAAAAATAAAAATTATATTTTATCTTTTTTAACCATAATAGTTAGTTTATTTGTCAATCCTAACATTTTCCTATAATAGAATGTTTACCTTGTTTTCTCTGTTCGTTCTTTTTCTTGTTTAGATAAATGCAAAACCAGTTACCATTTTATCCCAAATTGTTTTCGACTTTTATTTGGCAATGGCAATTATAAGTAACACAAAAACCAAACCATTTTGGTGTTCGACTATGAACAAATTAATGTAGTTATTTAAAGTCTTTGTTCAGAGGATAGATTTGTCGATACCTATATAATTTATAGTTCAGGGAATATATCACATTTAGTGACTGCTTTTTCTATATATTTTTTTTTCAACTATTTTAATCAATACACTATTTATTTTCACTTTTAACTTCAGTTACATTTCTAAAATGAAATAGATGCCTATTTTTACCCTGGTTTGATAAGTACTTCTCTTTAATAAACGCTACGACGTTGAACATTTTTTTGAAAAATTGAATAAAAGCCTTCAATTTTGCTTCAACTGAAAGATCCCTAAAAGGTGGCAAGCATTCTTGGTAAGGCTCTTTGTGCACATTCATCCCTCAGAAATCCCGATATCCCTAAAAGCAGAAGCTAGCTTTAATAATTAAACATTCGCTGAACCATTTAGAAATTTTCAGAGTAATAAATATTAATTTTTATCATTAAAAAATAAACTTGCTTGAAAAAATAAAAACCAATGTTATTGTAATTTTTAGAATGTCTATTATAAAAGAAATTAATATATATATATATAATGATAATATAAAAAAAAGTTTTTATAGTAATAACTGGAGCTGAATTTGTGGGTTTAGACTATTTCCATTGTAATAATGATTTGTGAAAATAAAAAAAAAATGGTGATCAGCTAAGCAAGTTTCTTTTGTTTTCTTTAAATTGCAGTCAAAGTCACCAGAGTGTAATAGAACAAACTACGCGTTGACTTCTTTTCCTTTTGCAGAATAGCAAGCAAGTCACAGAATTTGTAGAAATATAAAATATCACTCAAGTAATAATTAAGACAAATATTTGGACATAAATTGTTCTCCAGTTTACTTTTCAATGTTTTGTAAAATAATATATATATATATAAATATATATATATATATATATATATATATCACGCCTGTGTACGCATTTTTTTAATATGTATGATATTATATCAGTAATGAATGATATTGTAATGTTATTAAGTTAATAAACAAAATAAAATTATATTTATCAAAAATAAAATAAAACTTATGGAGAAAATATGAGAAAATAATTATTGATGAATAGTAGAAAAAATAAGAAGGAGATAAGTAAATATTTTTATAAAAATTTGTAAAAATAACCGTTAATTTTTAAAAATTTAACAAATAATTATATTGTAAAGGGTAAAGTTGGAATTATGAGATGTGGACACAAAAGAGAAAATTTTCTTTATTTATACTAGCAAACACACAGGCGCTGTCGCGTCTGTGTATTCGCATTTTTTAATTTTCAAAAAATTTAAGATTAATAACAAATATATAATTTTTAAAATAGTTGTTAAGAAAAAATATATAAAAATAAAATTTAAATAATGATTTAAGACAAAAGAGATTTCGAAAAAAATGATTAAAAATAAATTATTTATAAAATAATTAATTTTTAAAATAACTAAGGATAAAACGGGTATTATGAGATGTGGACAAAAAAGAGAAATCTCTTTTATTGTTTTATATATATATATATATATATATATATATATATATATATATATATATATATATATATATATATATATATATATATATAAATATTTATAT
>Ga0099822_1001561_pt1 | contig 27008 bp, 17 predicted proteins | sample CowpeawhiteBW_FD_76839 | JGI IMG/M metagenome (GOLD analysis project Ga0099822, IMG submission 76839) | Root nodule microbial communities of legume samples collected from California USA - Cow pea white BW | ecosystem: Host-associated > Plants > Roots > Nodule | place: USA: California | collected... | reverse complement strand
TTTTTTTTTTTTTTTTTTTTTTTTTTTTTTTTTTATTTTTTTTTTTTTTTTTTTTTTTTTTTTTTTTTTTTTTTTTTTTGAATTTATGTATTAAAACTAAAAAATTATTAAGCGAAATTAAAAGAAACGTCACACAAGGATAGTACAACAGCGCAGTCTTGGGGTCCTTAACACAACCCCTACAAAACTAGGCATACCACGATGTCAACAGAAAACAAGATAAAAGTCTAACAGTTGAGAGTAGAGTAATAAAGCATATGGTAATACATGGGCCATAGCCCTAAAGAAAACTCTTTAAGAAATAAAGACCAGCCCATGGAGACTATGCGGCGGAACCATCACCTCCCTGTTGCCCACGGGTGTTCCTCGCATATGCTCACATCAACAAGTTGATGATCATCGCAAAAGAGATTACCACACAGCAGAACACACAACAATAAAAGTAGGGTAAGCTAGAGCACAAAAGATTTCATCCATCCAATCAGATATAATTTCACAATATCATATACTCATATCAACCAAGCATGTTATGACTTTTCAGACAATACACTACGACACGACTCAACTCATCCGGATACGTATAACCTGGTCGGATTCAGCGGATGCTTGCACTTGTGGTGGATACCTCTGCTCACCCTTGAGCTGTTCACCCCCGAGCTTTGTGTTACAAGTGTTACACTGAATCAATTTCTCTCACCACAAGATTAGCCCTTAATGGATTTCAAGCCTCCTGCTACTCTCACCACAGGAGTCAGTCTGCTCTAGATGAGGCTAACTGACTCCTTAGAGTGTCAGGATGCAACCTTACATTGAATCCTTACCCATTTATACAGATGGGGCACCACCATGGACACCCACTAACAGGGGCCATGGAATTATGTTCCAACCACTAAAGCACAACCCTGAGACCCCACCTAGAGATCTCAAAGATTTACGCACTGACACGGACCAAGCATATCAGTCAATAAATTAATCATTTTCATGCACAGGACTCTCATGCCACTCTTCATAACCAAATTCCTCATTCACATTTCATGTCGAATACCATTCCAGCTCATCCATCCTTAACCATAAATATAGCATTTCACCTCATACCGATACCGTGCCATTTTGAGACCAATCATCTCATGTTCATCACATATCAAGCATTATTCAAAACCCATTGGTCATAACCCATACACCCTCCCACTCATGCATACTCATTTCCCCTGTGCCATCATTTAATAGTACAATAACATACAGATCAACCATCCAAGGACAAGAAGAACACCAAGATGAAACACATTCTCGCCTAGCTCCTCGCTTAGGCTTAAGAGCCTCGCCCAGGCGAGAGTCTTTCGCTCAGGCGAGCTCCCTTCGCCTAGGCGAGAGTTCGAGAATCTGGAACAATGGCCTCTACACGTTCTCGCTGGGGCGAGACTCGCCTCGCTTGAGTGAGACGCTCGCTTGCTCAAAACTGAGCGAGTCGCCTGGGCGACCATTTGCGCGAGAAGGCTTGGGCGAGCCTCTGCTCACCTCACCTAGGCAAGACAAGCTCGCTTGGGCGAGATTATCAGTCGCCACCACTGTCCGTACCTGCAGTAGTTGTATTTTCACACACCAACGACAACACCAACCATTTCATGCATTCACAGCAACATACTAGTTCAAGAATCATAAAAATACAAACAAAACAACTCGCAATCACATTAAACAAAGCGGTTCTAGCTTCCAGTACCTGGAATAAGCTAGAGCAAGACCTCGATGGCAGACACGGACGCAACAGAATAAGGAGTACGCTTAGGAGCTGGAAAAACCACGGAACATAATACAAGGTAAGTTCATCACAGAGGCTTAGTTGGGTAAAACACAAAAAGATACCAAGAAATGGGTGGCATGAGATGTAGGATGACTTAGGTGGAGTAAGAACAACTTGAGCGAACTTGAAAGCGGTGAGGAGGCACACCCTAGCAGAGAGTGCGACTGCTCAAGGAGGCACAAGGGTTTCTATTTTACGAAAAAGAGCACAAGATTAGGATTGTGACATATTAGGTCTGATCCTTCTCCTTTGGGCCTGCCCTTAGGCCCACAAGATGGGGCAGCCCTTAAAGTAAAAAGAGCAGAATGAAAAGTGGGCCTTACATAGACTAAACTAGAACACATTATAAAAACTAAAACAAATCACCGGAGAAAATAAATAATTTTTATAAGGACATTTAAAAAAGATTTTACATGGAATTAATAAATACAATACATTATGAAAAACTTAAATATATTTAAAAAAATTGTTGATGAAAAAAGTGTTGTATAATTTTTTTATGATTGTACAATTTTTAAAATAATTAAATTATTTACATAGTAAATTTTTACCTTAATATGATTCTAGTCTTTGTAAAATTTACAGATTTTAAATTTTGCCTTTAGTTTCCAAGAATATTCTTTTAATCTTTAGTCCTCAGAATACTTACAAATTTTTTAATTTAGTTTTCAGAATACTTAAAAATTTTTAATTTAGTTTGGATATTTATTTATATTTCATTCTTTATTATTATATTCTCATTTTTAAATAATTATTGAAATAGTTCTAAATTTTCATTTTGAAATTTTTTATTATAATAAGAAGAACAAGAATAACAATAAGAAGAAGATTAATAAATATGTTTCCTGTCAATGATAAAACATAAAAAGTGAGATATCAAATACAAAATAAAAAAAAAATATTTAAGAACAAAAACATTATTAAAGAGTCACATGTATCATTATATCTCGTATCAATCTTTCAACATTTTTTTATATAAAAAGTAATACAAATATAATTTCTCTTTTTTTTATTCTGAAGGTTCTTAACCACCGCCCTGGCTGTTGAATCAGTCTATGGTCTTCAATTCTTCATCTCTCTACCACCCTTCCAACCAAAAAAAAAAACAACCTTTTGAATCTTTCTTCAACAAACCACTCACCATTTTCATTCCAAATTCTCAATCAAAAAACCCCAGATGCCACATTCTATCTCCAGTGATACCCTTTCTTCCACCCTCCCATGACATCCATTTTCTCTTCACAACTTTGCATTGCACCATTGAAAATCAAAAACCTTGCACACTTTGATTTCTTTACACACATACTTTAACACAATTCAAACCTTCTTTCTTACTCTCTTTTCCTCTTTTGAAAACTACGACTTCTTCTCCTATTGCAGTCTTTGGTTGGTGTTGATTATTCTGCTTCAATTCTGCTACCAACTTTTTGAACCTTGGGGACCTTCTGTCCCCTTTTTAATCCAAAAAACACAAAACAAACCCTTCTATTTAGAATCTTGGTGTGAGTGGTTTTTGCGTTTTGTTTGCTCTAGTTTTATCAAAAAGTTTGAATTGAATGAAATGGTTGTTGAGCTTTGCTCAGAGAATTGTGGTGTATCATCCATGAGTCCTAGGATTTCATTTTCTCATGACTTCTCCCAATCAGATGTTATTCCAGTGGAGAAACACCCTTTGAGATCAAACTCATCTGGCTTGAGCTCAAGCATTGACTTCAATTTCTGTGTTCAGGAAAGCTTAGAGCTTGAATCCTCTTCAGCAGATGAGCTTTTCTCACATGGGGTTATCCTTCCCACTCAAATCAAGAAGAAGAGCCTCAACCATGTTCTTCTGAAGCAAAAAAGTCAACAGCTAGCGCCACCATCTCAACCCCCATTACCACCCTCGAAATCTGTTTGTGATAATGCCCCTTCCACCACCAGAAAAAGTTTAAAGAAAGAGAGTCACAAAGATAGCAAGGACTTGAATGAGGAAGCTGATGAGAAGCATAGTTCCAAGTCATTCTGGAGATTTAAGAGAAGCAGCAGCTGTGGAAGTGGATATGGGAGAAGCTTATGCCCTTTGCCACTTTTGTCTAGAAGCAATTCAACAGGATCTTCACCAAGTGTTAAGAGGATACCACTGTCAAAGGAGGGTCATCAAGTTAAGCAAAATTCCCAGAAACGTTCTTCCCCTATCTCAAGGTCTCACTCTCAATCCTTGGCTTCACACAATAACCATCAAAAGCCTCCATTGAAGAGGAGCCATGGCTCCTACGCTAATGGTATCAGAGTTAGTCCTGTTCTCAATGTTCCTTCTGCAAACCTTTTTGGTTTTGGCTCAATCTTCTCCAATAATAGAGATAAGAGCAAGAAGAAATAGTTCACAAACAAAAAACAGAACTTCTATTCTAATTTACAATTTTACTAATTTGCAAATGAGTGGGGTCTACCTTTTTTTTATGTGTACTTCCCGGATTTACCATGTGATTAGGAAAATTTGCTGTAGAGTTTTCAAAGGTAAATGAAATGGTTTGGTTTGCTTCAAGAAGACAAAGTGATGATAAAAAGAAAATGTGTGTATGTGAATGGGATGGCCAAACAATGATATTCAGCCACATGTTTGGTGTCACAAAATGTCAGGTAAATGTTGCTTTCATGGCTGTCCCTTCTTAGTGTATTATTTCTCTCTTCTTTTGTTCTTTGGTTACACAAGGTGTAAAAACGTTGATTTAACCATGTCCCTTTTTGCTTTACTCATGGTTCTCTGCAATTCTGCATGAACAAAGATGAAAAGGAGAAGTTGATGGTACAGTGTTGTTGTAAATTATTTTCTTCTTCTTTTGGTTATATTGTCCTCAAGGATTGACCAGTAACAGCAAAAATATTTCCAGATATGCATTTTAAGTCTACAAATAAATATTAATATTAATATATATAGCACTATGCACATTAATGGGATGAAAGGGTGTTTTTGTTTGATGATATGTGTGTCCCCTCTTTGCTTGGTGTTTGCTATTTGTTCTAGTAATCAACTTGATGGTGACATGACTGTGATGGTGATCAGTGGCCCCTGGTTCTTCAAGAACCATCTCCTTCTCTTCAAAGTTTGCCAACCTGATACTGTGTTTGAAATGGATTGATTTTCCACCACCCCTTTTTGGTTGCAACTTTAGCCACTTTGAAATCAGTGATAAAATCAGCTATTATTGATAGAAATTAAAGTTGAAATTGATATCTCAAGGCATCTGAAAGGAAAAGCTAGTGTGGATTCTTCTTTAATGGATGATCATTGGTGAACTTCAAATTTTGTAAAGCTTCCCAACTTCAGTTTATAATTTAGGTGCATTTATGAGAAATTATCAAGGTCTCAAATGATCACTTGTTCCTGATTCCAATAAATCTCGGATTTAAAATTTTCAATCGAAGGAAAAGAAATAGGAAGTCGTGCTGTATAGTTCTTCACTATAGGTTATTTAAATATTTTGTGAAAAAATGTTTATTTATGATTATTTAACGTTTTTAAAAGTATATTAACAAATACTTTCTTGCTGGATTAATAATAAGTTTTTTAACAGGATTGATGATTTATGAAAGAGAGAACCACGCCGTGTAAGTCTTAAAATTGTCCTCTCTGTTTTAAATTTCAAGCACTCACGTTCCCTTTTATCACTGCAATTTTAATATTACTTTTTGATAGCGTTGTGAAAATGGGTAATGTGATCCAATCCAGCTTAACCTATCACGGGTTGATGATTTAGTGAGTCAACCCAACCCGGCTCATTTTCTAGCGTGCTAAAAAAATTTGAACCCGACTCGGTCCACCACAGGTTGGCGGGTTAAACGGGTTGACTTACAGGTCCACTTAATTAAAAAAATACAATTTTTTTATTTTTTTTCGGTCAAAACTAAATTATAATTCTAATTAAAATTTAAATAAACTTTAATACAATCCAAATACAAACCAAAATCAAAAAAATACAAATTATTTATGTGTTGGCTGAAAAAAAAAACCTAACATGACTCAAATGTAAAGCCAAACTTAATAAAAAACCACTTGTATGACTCTTTTATCTACGGGTTGGTGAGCCAACCCGGCTCACCACGGGTTCAACCCAAATGAGCCGGGTCAAAAATCAACCCGTATTGAAATTTGTAACAAAATTTCAACCCAATCCGACTCATCACGGATTCGAGCCGGGTTGGCTGGTGGATTGCAGTCCATTTTGATAGCTCTACTTTTTTAAGTATATCAAGAATAGCATAAATATATAAAACCTATTCAAACAATTTGAAAGAAATAATCTCATTATCCCAATAAATACATTACTTTTATCCATGATAACTACCAACATTTGAAATAAATTAAGAATAAAAATTAATATTTTATTAAAATCCGATAACATTAATAAATTTAATATTGTTTTGCTAAGATTTGTATTTAATATGTGGAAATGGATGAAAGAATTCATTGCATTTAACATAAATTTTGGTTAAAATATCAATGGTTGAAAATGATATGAAATGAATCATCTTGAAGAAAAAAACATTAACATTGTGTAAGTTTAGGGTCTTACATGATATTAGTCATTACATGATAAATAATCTACACCAGCATAATGATTGAAAAAGATGTTATGACAAAGAAAAATTCATGGTAAGACATACTTTGGATACTTGTACAACAAATTATGCTGTTACAATTAAAACCATTGCTAGCACTCATGTTTCACTTTCTAAAAGTGCACTTCGTACTTTTAATAATCCATGAGAAATTGTTGAGGTTTGGACTAGTTACCAAGTGAATTGGACCTTAACCATCACAATGCACTATTGCCACTTTGTTTAAAACAACACGCGAGTAGTTGTCAACTTTATTAAAAGCCAATGTATAAGGTTCAATTTTTCTTATTCCAATAGAAATAGGTTATACATATCAATCTAATTTGTTAGAAAACGAAATAACATCTTGCATGAAGGACCCAACGAAAAAAGCTGAAAAAAATCTCACTTTCATGACTCTTGGTCAATAAGGGCTTGACCCCAAAAAGAGAGCGAATGCAAATGAACGTGTGAAAAGATTACTTCAGCAAGATTAAAGTGAATGGTTGAAGATTTATCAATCACAAATGAAGTTCCAACAATTAATTAACTTTGTTAATCATTGATACAAATTATTTATGCGGGTAAGGACTAATATTAACAATTAACCGTTGATACAAATTAATAATCTTAATATTTTTTTTTTATATAATTTATTTTCTTAGGCTAAATAATGTCTTATCAGCTAAAATGAATTTTTAAGTTGGGTTAAAAATAGAGTTAAATATTTAGTAATAGAAAAGTGAAGTTATTTTGGTTTTCATGTTATAAGAGACTTCTTGATGAGGCTCTTGTGCGAGATTGATGGAAAAAGGTGACTCTATGGATGACGAACTAAAGCAAATGTAGTAGGTAGGTATTTTGGTGGTGGTGAATTTGGTTGGTAAAGGTTGAACTCTAAGAAGGTTGGATCAATCTTAAATAAGGAAGGCCAGAGGAGGTTCTTGAGGGAAGCTCTAGCAATTGACTCTTAAGTGCAATTTTCTATAGTGATCTCAATAGCATTTCATTATACATTCAAGAGTGAGAAATACAAGGGAGGGAGTTCTCTATTTGTAGGAAAGAAAAGCTCCAATCTCGGCTAAGCAATTTGGAGGAAAACCATGTTAATTCTAGAACATGCACCTAACCTCCTATGATTTGCAGATCAAATGCCATGTGGCAAGTCACGCATTACTAATTTACGCCATGTGCTAAATGTGCAAAACATGGAGCATGCCTAGGATAGTCCCAGGGATTTCAGAGCAGTTGATGGAAGCACGCCTAAGACCTTCACAAGTATCTTGGATTAGCTTCGGATTATAGAATAAGAACTTTTTAGTTTCTAATTTTGTAATTTTGTGTTTCGTCTTTATTGGACTTTTACTCATGTTGGGCTTTTTATGTTTAGGCCCATAGTATATAAGTCTTTGTGAGACACGTTTGTTGACAAATTTGAATAAATGAAAATTTGAGTTTTTCTCTCAAGTCTCGAGGTTCTTCTTCGAACCACCGATCCTCATCTTCGAATCTCGTGTTCAAAGTGGAGGATCTTCCTCACTTATCTTGGAATCTCCTCCAAGTGGCGTGACTTCCCCTGTTCCACAAATCTCCCAAATTGATGTCCTCCATTTTTCCCATTTCGTTCTAGGGTTTATACCCTTTTCTATCCAAGAAAAAATTCCACCCTCAAATTCGAGACAATCCTTCATCAATTGGTAATCAGAGCTCCGTTGGTTTCTCTTTCTAGAGTTTCACTTCACATTGTCATTTTCCATTAGTATCGCATTTTGTGTTCTCATTCTTCTAGTTAGAGCTCTTCAAAGTGAACCTACTGGAATCTAATCTCTGACTTGCAAGTGTGTTGATTCGTTCCATGAAAATTTTGTCTTGCAAGCAAAAATAACTACAAAAGGATGATTCAAGTTGTTTGGTCTCTCCATAAGGTTGAAATGTCACAGCTAAAGTAGGTTTCGCATTTCTTCCTTGGATGGCACGCACCAGTAATGTCGAGACTGGGCTTGTTTCGTGTTATGCTTGAATTGGTATGGTTGGTTGGTTGCAGCTTATGTGTTTTTGTTATTGACTCAATTAAGAGTATTGAAATAGAAATCAATTTGGGCTTAATGGCTTTCGGTGAAAATTTTTTGGTTTGGGAGTAATTAGCATGATATGATTCAAAGATTGAATTCAAGGAAACTATTGTCTCTAATCCTTTCGATGTTGTTGGTTTCTCTTGGTGTCCTAAGTAACAACCTTTGGTATTGTCCTTGCTATTTGTGCATGTGATTTAAATAGATGCAACCCACATGTTTGTGCAATTGTCTTAGTGGAAATTTCAATTGGAGGCCTTATTTGAATGCTTAGATTGTTGCTACACTTTTGTGAGGGCTATTTGAAGTGTGATTTAGTGGTCTTTGGTCATCCAAAAGCAGCTCGTATTAGGTGTGGTAACACTTTTCTTGTTTATGTTAGACCCCTCTTATTATTTTTCATTAAATACGGAAAGAGGGGTGGTAAAAGAACTTTCCCCTTTTTACTTTATTTGTGTCAACCTTGTGCATATATTAAGATTGAAAGGGTTAAATAGGTCAAAGTAGCTAGGTCTCTCAAGTTCTTCTCCCTATTAAAGCAAAGTTCAATAGACCATAAGTTGTTTTGATTAAGTGCTTATAAAATAACATAAACACATGTATTTGTAAAGTACCAAATCATAACATATGCAAGTGCTTTATTTGTTAGACATATTAACGACACCTTGTGTTTGTATAACTTCATTCGATAAGAAAAATGCTTGGACAAACAATGCTAATATATAGTCTTAAGCATTCATGATGCATGTTAAATATTTTAAATGCTTTTTTTTTATTTAAAGAACGTCTGTTTCTTATTTTTTTAATAAGAAGGTCTCACAAAGATGCATCTACATAAAAGATATCTTGAAGAATGTTTTTAAAGTTATTCCACATCAACAAAACCTTTGACTCATTAAAATGTGATGAGTGCATATTTATGCCCTCATTTAGCCTTTAATCTTGAATTCTTAATTGGTTTATTCTCTTTAAAAGATTGTTTATTTAAGATTTACGATGATTTGGTTTATTAAGCCTGAGATACAAAAACATGTTAAAAATAGATTTTCAGTTGCATAAATGTTCTTTGGATATTTTGAAAGTGTTTTAGTGCAGTTAAGTTAAGCTCATGGAGGTGTGAAAATAAAATGGTTAAAGCTTCATGACATTTTAAAGATAAAGCTAAGAATAACAGATTATAAAAATTACAAAAATTCAAGCTTATCATTACATTAAGAAGGCAAGAAAAACATGAAAAAGTGAAAAAGTTTGGCTAAGCCAAACTAAATTTGGCTTAGCTAGGAAAAGGGAACAAGCAACAAAATTGAACCTTCTGGTTTTTTCTATTTTTTCACAAAAAAGGCTGGGATAATTCAATAATTTTTATGATAGAAGATAATTTGGGGCAAATGTATCTTTAGATATTTTACATGATATTTTTAATTATCGTATTTAAATATATCAGTAAATATCAAAAGATAATATTTGCTAAATCCTTTTGAATCTCGTAAGATCTTCTTAAATATTTTTAGATTTTCATAACAATCAAATATAACTTAAAGATATTGGATTATTTAGAATATAATATGAGAATATTACATTATTAGAAAGAATGTTACAATAATAGAAAAGGTCTAGTTGAATTTGTAGATAAAGAGACTTAGGGAAACACATAAGTGGAGCTTAGGAACCCTTTGGGACTAACTGTTGGTCTAAAACTAGTGACTAAGTGTTCAAGACATTTAAACACCTTTCCATAAGCTTGATTTTGAAAATAGAAAAAAATTTTGAACCCTTTTATACAAAAGTCGAGAGCTATTTGGTTTGTTGGTGGACTCAAAATTGAAAAAAAAATTGTGTCTTATGTTCTAGCTTGCATGCTTAAGTGTTCGATGAGATTGCCAAATATTTTCCCTCTTTGAATTGGTTCTTATCTTCCTTGGTGTATGAATGATTTCGATCTTGAGATTGCATGTTCAAATATTTTCCCCTTAGTCTTTTTCCATGCTTTCCTTGTATTAGTCTTGATTACTAGTTTTGTCACATGTTTTTCCTTTTTTAGAGTTTTGCCTTCCTTGTTAATGGTGTTTTTCTTGCTTGTCATTAGGATTCTTAGTTTTTTCTTTGAATATTTTTTTTCTTGACCATATTGAGTGTGATTTCCAAATCATTTTGTCCCTTTGAGCTTGAATCTTTGAAAACTTTAAAATTTTGTAGGAGTTTTCACTCTTTTGGTAGATGTGAGTGCTAGCCTAACCTTATTTTGCTTAGGAATGTAATCTAAACACTTGGTGCCATTATTTTTGTGCCAAACTAATCTTGAGTTTGTGCTTATCTAACCACTAATCCCTTTCCTTGTTCTCAATTTTGAATTCTGTTGTAGGCAACATGAATTTGAATGAGATTATTGTAGAGGGGATGGAAGAAAAGTCATCTTTGAACTACTCCACAAGTAATGCTTAATCCTTGGTGAGACAAAGGGACAATGAAACTACATTAGTGAACCTAATCTAAGAGATGAAGATCACTAGGAAGGAGACCTCTAACCAAATGACAGAAGATAAGAGGCAAAATGAACTTAGGCTCCAAGAACACATCCAAAGGCTTGAGGCTAGGGAAGATAGAAAGAAGAGGAGGACCTTATCCAAACACTCCTGTGGTGATGGTAGGAGAAGGCATGACCATGGTTATGGTGGAAGGCGCAACTCCTTACTCAAAAGACAACCACTTCTAATCAAGATTATCATGTTTAAAGGAGACAATGACTCCAACATATATTCAGAGTGGGATAAAAAAATGGACCAAATTTTTAATGTTCATTTAGTTAGTGATCAACACTAAGTAGACTTAGTAGTTTTAGAATTCGATGAGTATGCAATAACTTGGTGGCATCCAATTTGTATGAATTCTATTGACTAAGAGTCATTTGCGGCTTCTTGGATGGAAATTAAGACCTTAATGCGCGCTAGATTTGTTCCTTCCTACTATAGAAGGTAGACTCTTTTTGAATGACTGCTAAAATGGCAAAGTCTCTACGTCTCAAAGTAGGACTTCAATTTGAAAGTGAAGAGGAAAATGTAGTTAGGTTTGTGAGTGGGTTAAGGAGGGACATACAAGATGTGGTAGAGTTGTATGAGTACTCCTCTCAATTTAAAAATAAAAATGAGGCCAAGAGGAGGGATTCATACAATGGCTATTACTCTAGTAGTTGGAAAGGTAAAGAAAGAAAACATGATAAACAACCTTCCAAAAGTTCACAATGTGGCTAGGACCTCTAATGATGCTCCCAATTCTTCTCAAAGTTCAAGGACAAGTTCCATAAAACATTTTAAGTTCTTAGGGTATGGACACATTGCTTCTAATTGTCCTACCAAGACAACCATGACCTTGAACCCTAAAGGAGAAATAAAGAGTGAACAGTTTTCTCCCCCTTCCCCCAAGTGTACTTCCTCCCACACATATTCTTCATCTTCAAGTGAGGATGAGATTAAACCAAGTGAAGGTGGTTTGTTAGTGGTAAGGTGCATGCTAGGGCAAGTTCCATACAAGGTGTCTTATCAATGACAAACTATGTTCCCTCATTATAGATGGTGGAAGTTGTGTGAATGTAGCTAGCACAAGGGTGGTGGGAAAGCTTGGCTTAAAATGAAATCCCTCATGCCAAGCCCTATAAGCTATCATGGTAAAAGAGGTAAAAGAATGGGCATGATTAGGCATAGTAATATTTGATTGAGAATGTACTTTGGTTGAATATGCCATGATTAATCCAAAAAGTTTTTGCTATTGTAAGACCCGAGAAAATTAAATAATTAAATAAATAATTATTTAATAAATGCGGGTAGTAGAAGCCTTTATGGCATTTAATGCAAATTATTGTGACGTGGAAAAGTATTAGCTTAAGTGGTTAAGAGTACTTAGTTGTGTTGAGAGGACTTGGGTTCAAGTCTTATGTGTGCCAAATTGTGTGTTATTCTAATTTATGCAATTTTTATGATGATATGTTTGAATGTGGTTAGTGATAATGTAATCCTAAAATTATAGGAATTATCACAAAATATGATTGGTTGAATTGGTTGTGCATTTACTTTATGATTGAAGGGTTGTGTGTTCAAACCTTGTTAAGAATAAAATTAACTTTCTTTTTGCTAAAAATTCTTTTAGCATGGGAATGAAGAAGCATAGAAACCCTAGTTGCCAAGGGGGCGGCCAAAGGAGTTGTAAAACAACCATAATGGGCTTTGAATAGCCACTAACCCCATGATTAAGTCTCAAATTCGTTTTGTGACCATTAACCCTCATTAAGGTGTAATTAAGGGATAGTAATTTGGAGAGAATAGGGAATTTTTGGAACTGCAGTTCGTGAGTGCTGGTGAGGGAGGTTTTCAGAGGAATCATTGTCATTTTGGGAGAGGGAGAGTTGAGTTTTTGTGAAGAAGCAAAGGGAAGCCCTTGGACATCATAAGGAAAAGGGTTAGAAGACCAATTGGAGCAATGATTAACGGGTTAGGGGAGTTCTTTTACGTTTGTTCATGTCCAATAACTATTTTTGTGTTATACTGTATGATTAAGATGCTTATACATGATCAAAATTTCCTTTGTTACGTTGTTTTTTGTGGTTTCTGGGTGCCCAGAAATCGCCTAGCGATTGTGAGTGTGCTATCAGGCGATGCTTTGTTTTCTGCCCAATTTTTTGGGTTCTGGTATGAACCGCCTGGCGACAAAGGTGAACCCGCCAAGCGACGCATGGTGATTGTCTCTATTTTTCAGTATTTCGTGTTTTTCTGTGATACTGTGACTTTTCATTGGGATTGCAAAGTCTGTGAATGTACGTGAGGTGATCGGGATGTGATCAGGATGGTGTACGGGAATATAATCATGAATAGGTGGTGTTTAATTGATGAATGGAACGAAATTGGGGATAATAGGAGTCAATTGTGAATTTGTTTGGATTAGTATGATAGAATTGGTTGAGTATGCAATTGTAAACGAATTGATTTTTGAACTATTGGTGTGTGCATGAATTTCTGGATGGTGAGGTTAATTAGAAAAGTGTCCAAGAGTATATACGAACCTGGGTGTTTCCCAGGAACTGATGTAGCGCCTGGCGGCATCTTATTGGCCGCCATGCGGTAGCGTGAACAGGGTGTGGTTCTGAATAATTAAGGGGATGGCTAAGGGAGGGAGTTGTTATTGAATTGTGTTGAAAGAAAATTAAGTGAGACAAAGGGATTAAGATAAGTGAATGAGGGCCATGATATACAAGGCAATGCATAGAGTGAGGTGATGTGCTTGGGGCAAAGTGAATTAGGCTCGGTAATGAATGTTTGGTGATGGTCTAAAAATCTAGAATAGGGAAAGGAAAAAGGATGGATGACTAAGATGGAAATGTGGATTCTAGTTAGTGGAAGTAGAGGAATTTGAGCATAGCAATTAAATACAAAAAGGGTGTACAAACAATTGGTTAAGTATGGGATCGTTGATGAGTTAAATTGGTTACAGGGATTGAGAAAGGGATGGTTTCTCCTATAACTTGGTTAAGTCACATTGCAACTTTATAGTGGTGAGTAAATCACCTAGTTTGAGAGGGTTAAATGGGAATTATGAGTTATAGGCAGTCAAACTATGTTGAAGTGGATGGGTAATAGAATCAGGTTATGATATAAGAGGGTGTTGTTTCCTTTGGAGGTCAATCAGATTGAAGAACATACTAGTTTGGGGTGCCAAAACTAACAGAAGTGAGCTACTGGTATTACGCCTGACGGCCTGCTGATGCCCGCCAAGCGATAGGACCAGGGAGGGGGTCCCTGTACTGCGTGGCGCCTGGCAGTAAGGCGTGTTTCGCCAAGCGACAAACCCTGAACAGTGGGTCTGTCTGGAGCTTGGCGCCTGACGGTGAGGAAGGTTCCGCCAAGCGGTTTGCGCAAGTTTCGCCTGGCGGCACTTAGGTTGCACCAGGCGATAATGTAGTTGTCTGTAGTTTGTGTGTGTTGCTTTCGAGTAATGATGCTATACTTGGATTAGAAGATGTTATGCCATGAGTGGGTAGGGTCATGGATGGTGGGGAACACGTGACGGTATGAGTGGGGAGGTTCATACTCTTTTACTCTCATGTGGGGATACGGGCGAGGTAGGTTTGTATGTTCCGTGCTCACACTTGAGAAATGCTGTGTGCAGGGAGGTACGTAGCTGGTGGATCACGTGTGTTGGACTACGGGCGGACAGGTTCGTAGAGCAGGACTACGAGCGGGGAGGTTCGTAGAGGAAGGACCACGAGCGGGCAGGTTCGTGTGAGCATCATAAACCCTAAATCCGAGAATAATTATTTATGTGTTGTGAAGGTTGAAAAGCCTTGGAAATTAAGGTCTTGGCCAATAATTAACTAGGATGAAATAGATGGGTGTATTACTTCTGTTTTGATTCATTGATATGATAATTATTTATTTTATGAACTCACCCTTTCTGTGTGTGTTTGGCGATGATCGTGTAATTCTTTACACGGGAGCAGATGATGCTACAGGTGATGCTGCAGACGTTTGAGACAGAGAGAGGGGCTAGCTTGGGATGTTGAGCTAGGATTTTTACACTGTTTATCTACGATTTTAGTTTTTATTCAGCAATTTTGGAACTTGTATAATTTATATGACTTTTTATGGATTTGCACTTTGGATTTGCAAGCGTTATTATAAATTTTGAATTTTCCGCACTTTTGGGAATAATAAAATTTTGACGATTGAATTTCAATTATTTATCGATTTATTTAATTAAGTAATATTCCTTAGGGATGTTACAGCTATTAGTTAAGAATTTACTGTGGTTAATAGTGAGCACGTCAACTAATTAATTGAGAATTTACATTGATTAATTTGAAAATCTATGACAATAATAAACCAAACAATAATGTTTACATAACCAATGATGAATTCTATTTTGGAAAAACAATTGAAGTTGTAAAAGTAGCCTTTAATGCATATATAAGTTTGATTGTGGATAGGTGATAGTTCAAGAATACGAACTTCTAATTTTCTCATAAAGGCTAAAAATGAATTTACAATAGTTATTTTCTTTCAATCTCTATATAAAGAAGATTTCATGAAGAAGAAAGATCTATGACTTCATTATAAATTGAAAAACACTTAATTTTCATGCCATCTCAAGCGATCCTCAAGTCTTACATGAGTGCAAAAATACATTGTTTATGTTTGATAACAATATAAAAGAGTCAACTTCTATTGCATTTGTCTTAAGAAGTTTTCTCTCTTTTAGTGATTGAACCTTATGACCTTTTAGATCACACTTCTTTATCTATAAAGTTAATTTACCCAATAATGGATGGGTCCAAATAATACTTATATTGTAATCCAGATAATAATAAGCATTTAGCCAAGAGTGGTTGGATGTAAAGAATACTCAATGTTTAGTAATTAATGGTTATAGTCGAAATAATACTTATTTTTAATTAATAATGGTTAGGATCCAAAGAACACTCATCTTTTATCTTATGCCATTAGTCTTCTAGTGGCATTTGATCATGTCAATCAAGAATTGAAAGTAGTCTTAGTTTTCAGATGAACTAATATAAAAATATCTAGTTTAAATCTCTTTACCATTATCTCTTTGAATGTCATTTTATTTATCTGCAACTAACAAAAGAAGAGTTATGGTAAAATAAATTTTGAAAAGTATTTTTGATAGTGTCTGTAATCTAAGATATGTCTAATAATCTTCATCATATGTTATCTTATGAAAACTACTTGACAATGCATTTGTCAAAGTTCAAATTTTGTCTTGCTGCTTTTATTAGGCATTAATTTGCAAAGTTTTTTTCTAAAGTATCAAATACACAATTTCACCCTTACTTGTTATGATCATGTGTTTTTTACACTCCTAGTTCTCAATGTGTTCAGTACTTTTCTTTTCCTTCAACTTTCTCCTTATATGGGCTTTTTCTGACCTCAATGCATGTGTTCACCTCCTTTGCACTTCTCTTTCACAGTTCTATAGATTATTTTCCAAGTTCAATCAACATTGTTTCTTTGTTCGTGTAATTTTCTTACACTTTAGGTGATCATTCTCACTTATTGTTTGTCATTTTGTCATCACTATAACAAAAATCACTTTAAGCAACAACACAAAATTGTGAGTTAAACTACAAAAACAGTGGGCTAAAGTTTAGACAACAATTTTTTAGGAGTAGTCTAGGTGAGTGTAGCTGTAGGTAATAGGCCACGATTTTTAGTACGACAACAATTTTAAAATTGTTACTTAAAATCCTCATAAAAGGCAACGGTTTTGATGTACGTGTTTTTCCAAACTTCACATTTTTAACATTGTGGGCTCTTGGCGTTTTCAGTCTAAAATCAAAGGGAGGGAAGAAATTCAATTTTTTGCGTTTTTTGAACTAAGTTTTGCATTTTTAGTCAAAAAATGAGGGAGAAAATATTTATAATCTAAAAGCTTTCATTCTTAGTGTATTTGAGACCACATTTTATGGATTAGCCCACACTTTTTACAACTGACATTTATATAAATATTGTTTAAGATAGTTTTTAAGCCACATCTAAAAAAATGTTTCATTTACTATGTTTAGACCACATTTTTATATATGTGGTCTCGTTTAGTGTTGTCTAAAGTCATTTTTGTTGTAGTGCATGATTCTCATTGATACCACATAATGCGGAAAAGTCAACTTGATCCATGATAGGTGTCAAATGTTTTTATAAGAGTTAAGATAATCTCAAGACCTTATATTTCAAGATGATGTACTCCTATTTATTCGTCTTATATGTTCTCCTTCCATATTTGTGTCATAATATAAAAGTTTGTGTAATGATAGTATGACAAATTAGTTAAGATTTTGATATAATAATAATTATATAACTAATAAATGATATTTTTTTAAATTATTTATTTTCAATTTTTTAATGGATTTTTAATTAAATGGTTTTGAATTAAAATACTTTAATTTAATTGTTTTCAAGGTATTTCTATTGCAGGAGTCACAAGTTTAAAACTTACAATAAAAATCCTACGTTAGAATACATGACATAAGAGTAAATTTATTGAAAATAAATTTTATTTTCGAGAAATACTCTATAACACTAAATAGTTTTAGGTTGCAAATATAAATAATATAATGAAGTTTTCTAAAATCTTACATTATAGACTACATCTTATGACTTTTACAGTGAAGATGTCCTAATATGTAATTAATATTTTTAATTGTCATGTACTAATCATAACCATATTAACAAGAAAAAGTGGTTAAAAACCACAATATTTGATAAAAGGTAATTTGCTGACATGATTTTTTTTATGAAAATAATACTTAGTTCGTAGATGATAATGAGTGGGCTCGGATATAAATAGACTCTAATAGCAATTTGTAATAAAAAAATTCAGTTATTACCCATTTATTTATCCACAATATATTTATTTAAAAAATATTCACGAATATTTTAAAATTTACAAGTATCCGTCCATGAATATTTTGAAAAATTATAAACTTTTAAAATAAAATTACAAAAAATATAAATTTAATATTAATTTAATTTAATTTAATTTAATAAAATATAATTTTAATTTTAATTAAATTAAATTAAATTTAATAAAATATATGTTTTATTTTATTTTATTTTTTATTAATAAAAAATTTACTGATACAAATAATATAATATTGACATCCCAACTTATTTATAAATAAATATTAAAATATTTAATACTCGATAAATAATAAATAGATTTAAATATTAACTATCCTTGGCAAATTTTATTTTCACGTATCCACGAGCACGGGATACTTAGTAGTCATCCCTAGTTCGTACCTTGACTCTATACGTCACATGATGAAAGATGAAATTTGTGGTAATTTAAAAGTACGACTCTATCATAGATGTAATCAAAGAAGAACATGGTTTGATTTGACAAATGTTTATTTTATGGATAAAGTTCCAGCGAATGAGTCAACATTTACGTTCAGTTGGCAGTTAATTCAGAACTTTAAAAATAATTTTGAATGAAAAATGGATATCAAAGGTTGTTCCACCTTTTCTCCACCCAAAATAAAACTAAAATCGTTTCGAATAAATTATACTTGTTTATTCAACGAATAAATTATTCCAGTCTATTTTATTTTTTAAAACTTGGTTTCGTTCTTTTTTTATTTGGATATCTAAAAAACTTTCTCTTTCTCTTTTTCTTTTAGTAATATTAATTAATAAATTGTGTGTTCTGTGCTAGAATAATTATTTTAAAAATTAGAAAATTGTAACACTTATATGATCCGAAAAAAGTTTAAAAACAGATGAAAGTATGATTTATTCAAAAGTTTTAGAATAATTTTCCAATAAACTCTTATTAAACTATTAGTTCAATAATTTTCATTCAATATCTGTTAAATGACATAAATTTTAACCAATACATCGGTAATTTGATGTGTGGAGGCCGTGTGTGCTTGTGTCCCTTTGGTGAGTGGAGGTAGTTTGAAGGAGGAGGGTTGTCGTGTATTGTGGGTGTTGTGGGGCAGTGAGTAAAGGTAGGAGAAAAAATGTGTTGTGTGTTATGGAATGCTTGAATTGATGAAAAGGAGGAGAAGAAAGAAGAATTCTGAGTGAAGATGGTGCGTGTCGTGGTGTAGAAGAAAAAAAAAAGGAAGATGAAGAAAAGAAAAGGAAAACACACGAAAATAAAAAGGAAAATGAAAAAAAAATTACCAACACCTGTAATTTAAAAAAAAGGGCACGTCCTAAAAATGTATGCCTAAAAAATGTATGGTTGAAGTAGTCCATTAGATAAAAAAAAAATTAAATATATGCATTTCCTAAGTTCGAAGACTCAACAATATCAAGTTTTAAAATAGGACAAAAACTAAAATTATGTTATAATTCAAGAACCAAAAACATAGTAAGCCTAAGAAAAAATGGAGTTAAAATAATAAATATTAGTGATATATTTATTAAAATCATGAAGGATGATTTTATCAATTATTTTAAGACTTAAGTTTTTCATAAATTTAATTATATTTTATTGTGTTTCTATCTTTTTTAAAAAAAAAATCTCTATTAAATACTTATGTTTTTAAAATTTTCAATTGAGTATATATTATTTATGTTTTTTAATTAACTATATGAGATGATTATTATTTTCTTCCTCATTTTACTTATTTGTCTTTATGTATTAAGAAATATGCAATTCTAGAGTTAATATAAAAGGTTAATACAAGATGATAAGTGACTTTTGTAGATTTAATTGACAATATGTTGATAACTATTGTCATGTTCCTAAATAATTTTCATGTCATTACCTAATATAACTAAGGGATTAACATTACTATTACCATTGATATATTCGGTGTGACGTTCCATTTTTATTCAACACCTTTTCATTGAAAATAATAAAATTCACTTACCATTTTATATTAATCATAATATCATTTTACATTAATTATAAAATTCAAATTTCTAACTCATGGAAACAAGTAAATAGGACGAAATAAAAGTCACGTCACCCAAATTAAAAACAAAAAGTTAAAATTAGAAACTCTAGAAAAAAAAATTAAAATTGTGAATACTTAAGAAACTTAAAAACATTACATTTGAATAGTATAATAATACTAAAATAAAACATTGCATTACAAATATTCAAAGAACACCGGTTAGGCTATATCTTATGTCAATACAATCATCCAAAAGATAGGATTATAATAATATAAAACATATGCATCCCAAGCTTTTGTACTATGGTTCTATTCCAAAACTATACTTAACATGATCTAATATCCTCCCACGACTTGGACAATTTGCCTATAATATTCCCACGATGTGCCCTTCCACCTACATCTTCATTTGCTTACATCAATAAGGTAATTATTGCAAAAGAAAGAGATGACCACAAACAAAAAAAAAACAAACACAAAAGGATAAGCTAATTTACAACAGAAACATCATATATTAGTGAAAAATGTTGTATCACAATACAATGTACTAGAAATAGTCATATAGATATAAATCATATAATCAAAGACATTTAAAAACACAATTATTTGGATACATGCATTGATATCAGATTCACTAGAGAGTGCACGAGTGGTGGCCTCTAATGCTTTGCAAAGTCATTGCCAATGAGTTTCATCCTACCATACTTCATCCTCCCACCATCTTAGGCCACGATAAAGCCCGTAGAATAAAACTTTCTACTACTTTCACCACATAACATATTCAGCTTTATATGGGTGTGATTGCTTATTATAGTGTCAAGATATGTCCTTGCTTTAATCCATACATCAATGCATACACTAAAGTAATTCAATTGACGAAATTTCCCCTATGGTATTCCTTGCATTATACCAACTCATATCTCTACTGCAACCTTTGGAACATCGATAATATCAACAATGAAAACTATCAAAACTAGTGAAAATAAGAACTATATAGGAAAACAAAATCACTACATTGTTTGGCACCCAACGGTACAGATGGCGCACCCAACGCTAATTTCCTAGGGGCCCAAAATCCATGGAGAGCCTAGTGGCCTAAGTTGGCGCCCAACGCTGGTCACCCTTGATCTCTATGTGATGAGTGTGCTTAATAGTAAAATCCAATGCCTAGCACTAGAGGCCACTAGAGCTCTCAAGAAAACCACCGCCCAACGCTCTACCACAAAAATGTTTTCTGACCTAAAATTTGAGGATGGTGCTTAACACCAATTAGCATTGCCAATGCCATGACAACAATTATCTGAAATTGTAGATTTAACTAGCACAATCACTCAAACTGGTATTTCTCAATTTTTCTTAACTCAAGCAATTGTAAAAACCTACCATTAGATGTACCAATCAAACTCATTGCTCAAGTATAACTCTGCCATTCAATCATACACTAAAATCAACAGATTAACACTAAGCAAAGGCATATTCACAACACTTCACAATTCAAGCAAGTTTCCACATTCGCAATGTCAAACTTAACAACTTCACTCATGCAATTCATCAATACAATTCAAGCAACAAAATACTCATCTAATGTCACACCTAAAATCAATTCACAGTCCAATAATTTAAACAATCAACCACATTTGAAATAATAGATTTTAGCTCCCTTCACTCATGCAATTCATCAATACAATTCAAGCAACAAAATACTCATCTAATATCACACATAAAATCAATTCACAGTCCAATAATTTAAACAATCAACCACATTTGAAATCATAGATTTTAGCTCCCTTCACCTTGTTTGACATCTCATACCGGTCTAAAAGAGCCCAACACTTCCAAGTCATAGGTTGCTTTATTGAAATGGACAAATTGATTGAATAGACTTGAAGAACTCTCCCCGATGGGCACTCCAGCGGTTTTGAATCTACAAACAGAAGAACAAAAAGTGAGGACTCCTGGAGAGAAGTCAGAGCTTTCTAGAAAAGTACTTTCTAGAAAGATAAAATGTTTTAAAGTAATAAAAACGTTTTAACATAAAAACAATCGAGTCTCATTATTTTAAAAACACTGTGTATCTAAAATATCATTTTCTAAGTTGTCACAAATATAAATTTAAAGTACGTTATTTTAAAAAACAAAAATTTTGATCAAATCTTATATTAAATAACAAGAGATAGTTTAAATGTTATCATTTTGTATTGATTTGGTGATGTGTTGTTTAGTTACTTATAAGTGTTGTTTTAAATTAATTTCAATCAAGACTATGTTCTCTTATTTACAAACTAAATAAAAGTCATGTTTTTTAGTAATTACATGGAGTGATCGGTTATTGTAAGGCCCAATTATTTTCTGCTCTTATTTTTAAGGGTTGTCCCTAGTTAGTTGGGCCTAAAGGCTGGCCCATAAGGTGCCAAGGCCCCTAAAGCAGCCAAGGTCCATCATTGTGCACTCACTTGCCAAAATTAGTGCCCTCACTCTTCCTTTTTCTCTCTACAGAGGCTCTGCTAGAGTTTGGGTCTTACTCTTCTTCGCGTTAGCTCAACTCTGTTTTCTACTCCACGTAAGTCGTTTCTGAATCATACTCCTTCTCCTTTAGCATACACTTCATGGTTCTAGCTAGGGTTTGTTTTGCGAACTCGTTTTAAATTTGTCCCACTAATTTTCAGCTCTTAAATCTGCTCCGGGAGCTGTCGTGCTCATTCGCTTAAGTGTCAGGGTCGTTTGGCTAGCTCTTTCTAGGTAAAGGAAGCTAGGGCTTGCTTGTTTACTTCGATTTTTGTTTGCCTTGCCACTGTTTTCACGATTTTAGGGTTGATGTGCTACTGTTAATGTATGGAATGCCTTGTATTGTTATTTGGGGTATGAATGTATGGCTGTTGCAGGGAGAACAATGGCGAGAACTGATGTTTTCGCCCAAGCGAGCCTGTCTCGCCTAGGCAAGACTAGCTGTAATAGGCCTAGGTTCATACTCGAGCTCTCGCTCAAATAGAGAGCTCTCGTTTTGAGTGAGGTACCATCTCACTCAGGTGAGAGGGGCTCGCCTAAGCGAGAATTCGTGGGAGCTTGAGGCGTGTCGCTGAAATTGTAGCCCAAGCGAGGAACCTCGCCTTTGGGCGAGGGGTGGTCTCGCTCCGACGAGGAGGGCTCGCCTAAGTGAGGACTCGTGAAATCAGCAGAGCTCTCTATTGGCAGTCTCGCCTAAGCGAGGGCTTGTAACTTAAGCGAAAGACCCTTTCGTCTGAGCGAGGGTCCATGGCTTGAGCGAGACTGGTGCAGAGATTTGCTTTGTGCCTGTTCTCGCCTCTCTTTTTGGTGGGTGATTACTGGTATGATTATATTTCTTTATTAAGGCATGAATTGGTTAAGTATGCATGAGCTAAGTGGTTGTGGACTACAAATCGTGAGTTTAGTATGATTTTAGTATGGAATATGAATGAATGGTTGGTTATATATGTTGGCATGGAATTGGTATGAATAATGATTTTTATGTTGGTTGGAGGAACATGATGTTGGTGTGGTCAGGACGTAATTCCACGACAGTTGTGTGGTGGTGCCTCACTGGTTAGGGTGTAATTCCATAGGACTCTAGGTGAAATCTCATGGTAGTGCCTCATTGGTCAGGATGTAATTCCACGTTGGTTGTGTGGTGGTGCCTCATTGGTCAGGACATAATTCCATGACCCATGTTAGTGAGAGTTTCGTGGTGGTGCCTCATTATATAATTTAGTAAGGATTCAAGGTAAGGATTGCATCCTGACACTCTAAGGAGTCAGTTAGTCTCACGTAGAGCGTACTGACTCAAGTGGTGAGAGTAGCATGAGGCTTGGAACACTTTAAGGATAACCTTGTGAATGGTAGGATGAGACCCTTTGACAATTAGCTCGGTAGAACAGTAAAGGCCACCACAAGTGCAAGCATCCGGTGAATCTGACTAATTATATGTATCCGGATAAGTCGTGTCTTGAGTCTTAGTGTATTGGTTGTGAGTCATCACATGATTGGTTGATGTATGTATCTTGGACTATGAAAATGTATGCAATTGTATGATAAAATCATTGTCTACTCTAGCTTACCTTTTCTACTTGTTGTATGTTCTGTGCGTGTGGTTTTCTCTTTTTGCGATGATCATCAATTTATTGATGTGAGCATATGCGAGAACTCCTCGTGATCAACAGGGTAATGGAGATTCCGCTGCCTAGTTCATCTTGGATCAGATCCTGCTTATCTGAGTTTTCTTTAGGGCAGTAGCCCATGTAGTGCCGTGTTCTTGGGCCATTTATTTTAAATACTATTCAACTTCTATCTGGTTTAATCTATGGTATCGTGGTATACCTCAATACTTCATTTTAGTATCTTGATTATTGTAAAAAGTAATGTTTATACTCCACAACTTTACTTCTTATATTAATATGTATAACATTTCATTTAATTAACTTTATTTATTAAATGAGACGTTACAACTATTATATTCTTATACTTTTAGTAACATATGTTTTTGTTGTAACTACAAATACTTTATTTTGATTTATACTCTGCCTTTTCTTCCAAATTTTCCCTTTTGCTTTTCGTTTTCTCTAAAATTCTAAATTAAACACAAAATAAATTCCAGAATTTATCGTCCTTGTACTCTTTCTTTCTACTTCTATCCAAAAAACCACATGGTTGAAAAATAAAAGTGTCTGGTCCTTGTTCTTCAATTTGAGAGGCCTTTTTAGACGTTATCTTAATTAAAAGGTAAAATTAAAAGTCAACAGTCAAACTTAGATTTGTGCGTTCAATAGTCAAAAGTCAAAGAAAGGAAAATTAAATAATCTACAGAGTACAACGAATACATATTCTTAGTCAAATACGCCCCACTTGTTTGCCCAAGCATTGATGACTATTAAACAAGTTAACAATGCTACTGGTGATAAAAATATTATTAAAAGTTAAATAAACTTTTTTGTCTTTATGGATATATAAATATTCGTTTTTAGATTCCTGAAAAAAAAAAAATCCTCTTTGTTCTTGTTTAGAGAAATTTCTCATGTATTACTTTTATTCTTCACGAAAAAAAAGAAAAACTCATGTTCCTGTATGTTTTAATCATACTAATTATTTCTTTTAGAAAAGTACTAATTAAGTTAATATTATACATGGGTAATTATAATTCTTACTTTGCAACCTCAACCTTTTGAGATAGCAATTATGCATTATATGTAATCAATTATTGTCGGTTAATAAATACACTACAAATTTATTGATAATAAATTAGAATTCACTTTTAATATTTTTAAAGTTAGATTTTTCTTTCAAAATCACACCTGCACATGCAAGGACGACTCAATAATAAAGTAAATGAAATACTCGTTTTAGACCTTCAAAGAAAAAAGGTCTTAAAAAAATATTTACTACTAATATTATTTTATTAAATTAATTATAATATTATATTTAAGAAAAAATGCCTTAAAATTATTTTAGTACTAATATACCATTAAATTAATAAAATTATGTTTAAGAAAAAATCTCAAAAATAATATTTTATTATTAATATAGTTCTATTAAATTAAATATAAATTTATGCGTAAGAATATAATTTAATTAAATTATTATTAATATTTGTTAATTTTATTGGTATTAAAAATGATATTTTTTGAGTTAACATCTTTTTTCAGTAAATTATGATTTTATTTTCGAAAAAGACAATGATTTTATTTTCCTATAAGCAATATTGATTCTATTTTTTCTTTTATCTTTATTTGACTTTCTGTTTCTCTCATTACTTTCTTATATTCTAGAGTCATTTTTTAAGGTTAGGATTTCCATATTTTGAATCTCATGTTGTTAGTGTGTATCAATATTTTAATCATCATTTCTGATTAGTATGTTTTTTTTTTCTATTTGTACTGCTGCTGTTTTTATATTATTTGTTGGATTTGTATTAGAACTAGAAATGCATTTCTTTTGTCCAATTTTTTTTTTTAGTATTTTTAGATTTACATGTTTTTCAAGAGTTCTTTTTTCCTATATCTTGACAAGGGACTGAATTTTTCTACAAAACTATTAATTAGATTCAGGTTTGATCTTTTTTTGGTTGATAATAGATTAATTTGAGTGTAATTCAAATTTGAGTTTTCTGTAGATAGATAATTTAAGTTTAGGAAAAACAAGATTTACTATCGAGTTGAGAAGAACTGTAACACCCCATTTATTTAATAAAGCTAAATAAAGGATATGTCACACAGTTTAATATAAGAAGCGAGAATAAAAGAGTATGACGTCACTCCTACAGATATCCCAAACTTAACGGACGAATAAAAGTGGCACACCACGATGTCAGGTACCAAGTAAAGTAAGAGAGTGATAAAGACTTAAACAAATCCCCAGAGAAAACAATACATGGGCCTTAGCCCTAAATGAAGAGCCCAAAGGCAGAAGTCAATCCAAAGGCTAAGCAGCGGAACCATCACCTCCCTGTTGACCATGGGTGTTCCTCGCATCTGCTCACATCAACAAGTTGATGATCATCGCAAAAGAGAGTACCACACAACAACAACAAAAGAGTAAGCTAGAGCCAAAAGAGGTTTTACCATACAATCAAATATACTTTCATAGTCAATTATGCATACATCACCCAAGCATATTATGACCTTCCAAAACAATACACTAAGACTCGACTCGACTCATCCAGATATATATAACCTAGTTGGATTCAGCGGATACTTGCACTTGTGGTGGATACCTCTGCTCACCCCCGAGCTGCTCACCCCCGAGCTATGTGTTATAAGTGTTACAATAAATCAAACCCCCACGCACAAGGTTGGCCCTTAATGAGTTTCAAGCCTCTTGCTACTCTCACCACAAGAGTCAGTCCGCTCTAAGTGAAACTAATTGACTCCTTAGAGTGTCAGGATACAATCCTTACCTTGAATCCTTATCAAGTTATATAGATAGGGCACCACCATGGACATCCTTTAATAGGGGCCATGCAATTACGTCTCGACCACTGAAGCACGACCCTGAAATTCCACCTATAGATTTCAAGGAATTACGCACTGGCCACATACCAAACATATTCAACAACCAAGCAATACTTATCATGCATGTATATATATATATATATATATATATATATATATATATATATATATATATATATATATATATATAT
>Ga0099822_1001558_pt1 | contig 27016 bp, 16 predicted proteins | sample CowpeawhiteBW_FD_76839 | JGI IMG/M metagenome (GOLD analysis project Ga0099822, IMG submission 76839) | Root nodule microbial communities of legume samples collected from California USA - Cow pea white BW | ecosystem: Host-associated > Plants > Roots > Nodule | place: USA: California | collected... | reverse complement strand
TATTATTATTTGTAAAATATATAATTTAATCCTCACTATTTTTATATTTTACAACCTTTCGTTTGGATTTATTCGTTAGTTGTGGTGAATCCAAAAGAAAAACTCCAACATTCATTTTTATTTGACACAAAAAGTCAAAGCCCAAATTTATTCATTACCTATGTCAAATGGTTGCATTTGATTGATTGAGACACGTCCGTAACTATGTTATCTTAAAATTTAAAAATAAATTAAAAAAATAAAAAGAAATATTTTTTTATTAAAAAAATTCAAAAATTAAAAAGGAGGACAAAAAATGTCTTCTATTCATTTTGAAATGAATCTTTCTAAGAAAAGTAAAAAATGGATTATGAAAATTTCATTCTAAAATAGAATTTTATGGGGACTCAAAAATAAAAAGTCCACCACGATCAATATGTCTTGGGTTTCATCAAGTGGCCCTTACCCAACTTCAATAATAGGCTTAGTGACTATATACACTCCCCTTTTTACTCTTCACATGTATACCTTATTTTGTATCTTTTAACAAAATAAAATATTAACAACATATTTTTTTCTAAAATGTGTTCTACGATTAGTTAAAATTATTAAAACTGTAAAATAAAATAAAATAAAATGAAAGTATGAATTTTGTGAGTTTTCATAAAATTTAATCGGTATGTTGTTAATATTTTCCTTCAATAAAAATAGCCTCTTTCAAGAACTAGTTTTAGTAATATATCATAGCCCATTGTTTCCTACACCCCCACAATTACAAACTACAACCAAGATTAATAGAAAAAAAAAACATCATTCATTATTGTTGTGTCTTTCATCACTACTGCAAAGGAAGAAGAATGAAAAAATACTATAAGAAAAAAAAACGCAAAAACAATCACTTTTACGAAGCTTAAAATGGTTATTTTGAAGATTCCGAGGGTGGGTGAAGAAATTGTAGTGTTGCAGGAAGTAAAAACCTATATTACACAGTGAAACTCTATTACAGAAACCATTTTAGTTTTTTTTTAATCAATGGGGTGTAATAGTGAATAGAGAGGACAAAAGATTTTTGTTCAAAACATAGAAAAGTGGAGGTGTGAATAGAAAAACGGCTCGTGGAAATTATCCTTCTGATTTTCAGGCCTTGTTATTAGAACTATTGCTCTTAAAATTTCTGTGGTAACTTCTTCCTACACTCCCATAATTTCTAAAATTTCAATTGTATCCTTGCTAAATTAATAGAAAATAATAGTTTAAGTTTTTTTTTTCATGTTTCAATTATAGTTTCAAATTATACAATTTACACAATCTGAAATTTAAAATTATGAAATTTATATATTTCAGATTGTACAATCAAGATATGAAATTTATATTCTGGATTATATAATCTATAATTTGAAATTTACATTTTGAATTGTGTAATTTGTAGTAAAAATTTGGAATATAATCTGAAACTTAAATTACATTTTGAATTATACAATTCATAATAAAAATTTATATTTCAAATTGTATAATTTATAATCTAAATTTGAAATACAATTTGAAATATAATTTATATTTTGAATTATATTATCATAATACAATTTTACATTTCTTGTATAACCCATAATATAAATTTAAAAATTAATCTGAAATGAAAATTATATTCCAAATATAACCATCTATAATGTAAAGCTACGTTCTAAATCTATAATGCAAATTTGAAAGTCGTGATGGAGGTACAAAATTTTTAATAAGAGTAACTAAATCACTTCGATGTGACTTTTGGGTGCATAAATAATAAATGAAGTGCATGATAAAAACCCATTTTCGTTTTATTTATACATCAAATGAAGAAATATTTCTTTTACGGGGTTGGATAGAGTATTTTAATAAAATAATTTATTTTCTTTTTGAAAAATTTAGATTTTTTTAATAAAATATTTTGTTTTGATAGAGAAATTAAAAAGTATTTAAAATGTAAACATTGTTTTTAAAATATTTCAATTAATTAAATTAGTAAAAATTCAAATATCCACTAAATGGATGGAATTTAAAATTCTTCTTACTCGCACTTTTACACTCTGGATCTTAAACACTATAAATTGTTTAAATATTTTAAGCTAACTAATGTTTTTAAAATTTAATTTAAAAATTTAATACATTAAAATAAAGGCTTAATTATGTTTTAAGTCCCTAATAAATTTGAAAACTTTCAATTGAGTCTCTACTAAATTTTTGAGGTTGGAGTGGATGTTAACTTTGTGATGTGATAGTTAGATTGCACTGGCACTCCCATAAATGTTGCCACATAATATTTGTTACAAAAGATGATGATAACAGATTTTTTTCCAAATATTTATTGTATTTAATGAAAATAGTTTTTAAATTTAATTAAAATTATAAAATTATAAAATTATAAAATTAAAAATAAATAAATAATTACAAAAAATATAAAACATGCAACTCACAAATTATAAAAACAAATATTAAAAAATATAAATTACAAAAATTAACAAGTTACAAAATTATAAAAATATATAATTTCATAGTTACAAAATTATAAAATATACAAATATAATTTTTATTTTATAATTTCATAATTTTATATTTTTATAATTTATAATTATAAAACTATATTTAAAAAAACAAAAAATATATTTGTATATTTAATAATTTTGTAATTATATATTTTTATAATTTGTTAATTATTGTAATTTTATATTTTATATTTTAATTTTATAATTTTATAATTTTTTTTTCATAATTTTACATTTATGGAGAGTAACAGTGTGAGTGTCACATCACAAAGTTAGTTAATAGCCACACGTAGGATCTCAATTGAAAATTTAAAATTTTTTAAACACTCAATAAAACACGTAAATTTATATAATTAAGCCTACAACTACAATAAATATTGTTAAAATGAAATTTTATATCTCACAATAAATTCAATTGTTTTATCCAAACATGAAATTGAAAAATGTAAGGTATTTTAATTTCTTTATCCAAACAAGTTATTTAGACAAAAAAATTAATTGCAAGCAATTCAAATCTAATACTATATACAATTGAGAACTAACAAATAGAAAGTTTTTGAATAAACTAATATTTCTGAACAACATCCATTCAAAATTTTCTTTCTACAAGTAGTAAAAACACATACGTGTCATTCACTCATAATTTTGCAGCTTCAAAAAATAAATCAAAAACAAAAAACTCTCTCATTATTTTCTTCTCACCCTTCGTCTCCCACACACAGCATCATCCTCTTTCAACAGAACCTCTTCAACTTTATCTCTCTCTTTCTCACTCACACATAACGCCATTCTTTGGCCAACACAGCCTCTTCAGCTTCATCTCTCTCTTTCTCACTCACACATAACAACATTCTTTGGCCAACACAACCTCTTCAACTTCATCTCTCTTTGTCTCCTTCACACATTCATATCTCTTCTTATTTTTGCTTTTTTTACGAGATTTCATCTCTCTCTTTCTCACTCAAACATTCAGATCACTTCTTATTTTTGCTTTTTGACGATTCTCCATCTCAATGTTTGTCACTAACACATTCAAATCTCTACTCATTTTTGGTTTCTTTCTAATTACAATTTTTGTTGAGATGAATGAAATGAGGAGAAGATGTGTCATACGCAAGACTCTAAAGCAAAAAAATTTGCACAAGATTTGATTTTTTTCGTTGCAGAATGACAATGGTATGTAAAGTTTTTATTTTTACCCAACTTTCGGTTATATTCATATTTCTCAATGAAAAAAATCATCTTTTTATTCTTGCTTTTATCTAACTGATTTTTGCGTTGATCCAAACTTTGTTTTGGATCGAAATACTTGAAATGAAAAGGTCGAAGAGAGGCAAAAATCTCAAACATCAGAAACTTTTAATAATATTTGATCTTTTTCGTTGCAGAATGAAAATGGTATGTAAAGTTTTTATTTTTACTCAGCTTTCAATTATTTTCATCTTTCTCATTGGAAAAAAACATTTTCTTTTTTTTATTGCTTTTATCTAACTAATTTTTGCGTTGATCCAAACTTTTTTTTGGTTGAAATGCTTGAAATGGAAAGGTCAAAGGAAGACTCTCAAGCAACAGAAACTTTGAACAATATTTGATCTTTTTCGTTGCAGAATGAAAATGGTATGTAAAGTTTTTATTTTTACTCAGCTTTCGGTTATTTTCATCTTTCTCAATGAAAAAAATAATTTTGCTTTCTATTTTTGCTTTTATCTAACTGATTTTTACATTGATCCTAACTTTGTTTTGGTTGAAATGCTTGAAATGAAAAGATGGAAGAGAGGCAAAACTCTTAAACAACAGAAACTTTGAAGAAGATTTATTCTTTTTCAATCCAAAATGAAAATGGTATGCAAAGTTTCAATTTTTATTTAACTTGCTTTTGTTTTAATCTTTCTCGATCACCAAATTCATCTTCTTCTTTGTTTTGCTTTTATCTGCCTAAAGTTTACTTTGATCTTAAATTTGTTTTTGTTGAGATCAATGAAATGTTAGAGAAGATCAATCAGAGGTAATGCTCTCAAGCACAAAACTATGAATAACATTTTGTCTTTTTCGGTCCAGAATAAAAATGGTACGTAAAGTTTCATTTTTAGTAGTATTTTGGTTGTTTTCCTCTTTCTTAATCAACTTATCTATTTTCTTATAATTTTTACTCTTATCGTAATAAAGTTTCCTTTCATCTTCTTCTTCTTATTATTTTCTCTTACTCTTCTGTGATCTTTTTAGGTTTCCAATCTTCTTTCTCATTTTTTTGTTTAAATATTTTTTTGTCCAAGTTTGATTTTTGATTCACAATCTTCTTTAACATCTGTATGTATGTGTATTCCCAATGAATTGCAATAAAATTGAAGCATGATGATATATAGTTGTCATTTGAAATATGTATGACTTAAATAAAGCTTTTATTGTATAATTTTTTATTTAACGAGTTTGTTTTTTATAATTGCTACTTAATTTTTAAAATGTGTATTCCCAAAGAATTACAATAAATTTGAAGCATGATGACAATTAAGTAGTGACTCTTAGAACATGTATGACTTATCTTATTCTCTTTATATATATTTCTAATGTTTGCAATTCTTCATTACCAACTAACAAGTAACAATCTTCTTTTTCTTCTGTTACCAATTTTCTTCTCTTACCAATCTTCTTCATCACCACTCTATTATCCTACAATGGAATCAAAGACCAGGTTTATTTTTTAATTCCTTGACATTTTTATATTTTATCTTTAATTTTTTTTCTTTATTCTCAACTTGCTCATTTGTAAAGGATTTTAGACACGTGGACTGACGGTTCATAATACGATATGGGAAGAACATTGGTTCATAGTGGACCATTGTTGATTACGATTGTAATGTTCACAACGTTACCTACAACATGAATATTCACACTCCAATGATTACCCAAGGCTAGAATGATTTAAGATCTTTCTATGTAGGTAAGTTAGACAAATATTTTGTGTTAAAATATGTTGGAAATTGTTCTTTCCAAATCCACTTCTCTAGACGTTCTCGAGACTCAAAAATTCAAGACAACTTCCTAAACAATATTGCCATTCATCATCCACTAACTATGTCAAAGTTAATTCATTTTCGAGTTAAACTATCGAGATATTACCTTCATCTGTTATTATTGCTGAAGAATGATTTGTTGTTGTTAAACCATTTCATTGTGTTGTTGTTTCATCATAAAGAATGAACATGTTTTGAAATGATTGTATGACTTCAAAAATGCAACATATAAACAACATATAAATCAATCTTTGATATAAGAAGAATTAACTTATAAACAGAAGACTTACTAAGCTCCAACTCAGTTAATGGCTTCCTCTGTATAACATTTTGCAATAATTTATCAGATTGATTTCTTTTGTTTGTCACCACTAAACAAAACATATTTCATTATTCATGTTCATTGTGAAGTTCCAATCAAAATACAAAAAGTTTTAATAAACAGTAGTGAAAGAGAAAACATAAAGTTTCTTCTACAAATTATAGAAATGAAAGGAAAAAAGGTAAGAAACCTCACCAAAAAGCTTGCTTTGCAAATATATTTAGAAAGCCTGAACTCAAAATGAATTAACTTGAACCTTGTTAGAGGAGCATTTGGTTGAATATGACTTAGAAATTCATGAATAGTTGAGTCTGAACGTTATTTGTAAAAGTAAATTTCCAAAGATCAATTTCCAGAATATCTTAAGAAACAAAGTTTGGGTGGTTGTAACTGATAAAAATTTCTTAAATCACACCAGCCTTCAGTAATCCTGGGATTATAAATATCCATGCTGAATGTAACATGGTGAAGATTACCCTTCTTATCAACAATAGTCCAACGTGGACCCAATTCATTCCCTAATCTTATCACAAACAATCAGTTGATGAATCCAAAATCCTTGTCAAAGCACGAAGTTCATACAAAAAGAAACATCAGTTAAAGAAACACAATGGACAATAATGATAAATTATTTAATGTGTAAACTAATTGAAATATATCATACAAACATGGTCTTCAATAAAAATAGTAAAGAATCCACCCTTAAACTTTGCAGCAAGTATGGATTGTTCACCAAGTATGAATTGTGTAGTCGTCATCTGTTAAATTGGTAAGATAGAATTTTCTTTTTAAGAAAAAAAGTGACGATCTCTCAATGAATGGTATTTAAAAGCTGATAACCATTGAAAAAGAAATCGTGATTCATTGAGATCTCAAAATAATGGATATAACTTTTCAAACAGATATTGAAGTAGATCATAATGTAGTTGCAAAAATGGTGTTTAAAGGATTTAAAAATGCATACCTTTCTACAAATGATAATTTCGAGAATGATTTACGAATGTAATGAAGAAGAACTCTGACTGTCGTTGGTGATGCAATGTAGAAGAACTATGAATGTTCAAACAAATGATGATCAAACAAAGAATAAAAGTTTTTAGATGAGAGACGTAAATGAAGTGTGAAATGTGAAGAGACGTAAATGTATTTTTGAATATTTTAATTTGAATCAGTTGAATCATGAAAGCATGTTGGAGATGAAACAATAAATGGAGTAATTGAAATATCTTGACCAGTGCAATGATGATTATCTTGATCAGTGCAAATAATAATAAAAAAGATTTAGACAAACGTGCAACATATTCAAATTTCGTATTGATTAATGGATTATTTTAAATATTTTAATCTGAATTAGTTGAATCATGAAAACGGGTTGGAGATGAAACAATAAATGGAGCAATTCAAATATCTAGATCAGTGGTGCAATGATGATTATCTAAAACAATGCAAATAATAATAAAAATTTATAGAAACGTTTATTCAGATTTCATATTGAATATTTTGATGTTGTGCAAATACATTAAAAAACCTTTTCATTTGAAGTTGTGTTTTAATGAATTGGAATACACAACGATTTTGTAATATGAAGAGGTTTCTAGTATTTCTTGAGTAGTGATAAATTTTTGATTTCCAATATATGCGATCTTTCATATTTATTAAATATTTAATATTTAAACTTTACGTTAAATAATCTTGGAATGCGTTTATTTCCAAAACTTAATACTTAATGCTTACGCTATATAATTTTAATAAAAACTATATAATAGCTAATATTTATTGTATGAGAGTGACATTTTCATTTGTAATTTAGATGGAAACATGTTTCAAAGATTAAATCTAGTTTCTAAAATAAACATATTTTATAAAGTTCTTTTAACTTTTTTTTATAATTAATTACAATTATTTCAAAATGTTTAATATTTATTTATAGCTATTTAACTTTTGATTTTCAGTTATTTGATTCAAGAACTTAACAATTTAATTAATGACTTTGTGAAAAGTATATAACATGAAAAAAAAAGACATAACTTCATATGGAGATGAATAACTACAAAATTATAAGAAGTTTAAATTAAAATTACATATAAAGTACTAATTTTTAAAAGCAATTTAATGGATAGAGAACTTTGACATGTATGCTTATTTTTTCACTTTCAACTTCAAAAAAATCACGAAGTGACACGTGACAATCATTTTTCATCGTCCTTAATGATTTAAACGGTGTTAACCAAAAAGGACCCAATTAAACAAAATTGACGAAAATTGAGACCTATTTGAACACAAAACCAAGATTAGGACTTATTTGACAAAACTTGATGAAAATTGGAACAAAAAAGGTATTTTAACCTATATATAAAGGTATCATAAACTAACTCTAACTAACATTTAGACAGAAAATATTTTTCCCACACTTATTGAACATAGGCTAATGCATTTGAATCTATTGGACTTGGGTCATTGAATTTTTGCAAAAGTTAGTTGAAGTTAATATTAGTACACACGATAGTTAATTGAAATTGAAATTTGTATATATGAAAGTTAGCACATTATCTCATCCCAACCACTTTGATATTCCACTTGCATAATTATTGTCATCTATTGCATGATGTAATAACCACACTGATAACTCTTATTTTGTTTATTGCACTACACTCGTAGAAAAAATATTTAGATAAATTCCACAAAAAGTATATGAATGATACAATATAAATACCTGGAGGGAAATCCATGTGACCCTTTTAGTATTGGCAATCGATCTACCACTCAATATGCTATGTCCATTAAAAACACTAAAATTTAAACGATCAATGTTAAAAAACATGGCATTGCATATTTAATGTGAATGTAATAGAAGGTGTTTCTTAAAATATACTTAAGTATCTACTATGCTTTTCAAATAAGGAGGATGAGGTCTATGACAAGAGAAAAACCATAAGTGGTACGCTCTGGTACTAATAGAACTAGCAGTTGCTAATGATGACCGCATTGAAAATTAGTTGAAATATAATTAAAAAGAAAAAAGTATACGTTATGGATAGGGGTGTCAAAGTGAGCCAATTTGACTATCACAGGTTGAGCTAAAAATGGGTTAGCTCAACCTAACTCACCTTGGTGAGCCATAAATTTTGCAATCCGGTCCGACCCACAACAGGTTGGTGGGTTAGCTTACTTACGAATATGTATTTTTTACAATTTATTTTATATATTTATTGCATTACAACAAAAATGAATTGACCCGATTTAATATTTTATAATAGTGGAATCAAAATTCTTGAAATATTATTATAAAGATAGTAGTTAAAAATTAAAGTATCAATGTATATAACTTGGAAAACAAATAAATTAAACATTCAAACTATTCAAATATTATTGAACAACATTTTAGTATTTAAAAATATCACATTGTGAACTTATATAATTAGAAGTAGAAACTAATTATGAAAAAAAATAAAATTGAAAAAAATTAATAGTATTGTTGGTGGTGGGTTAATCCACCTTCAACCTAACTCGAACCCATTTAACTAATGGATTAAGTGAGTTAGGTTTAGTTTAACCCACTTTTGAAAAAATGAAAATTTTTCAACCCAACCCAGCTCGAACTCATGGTGGGTAGGTTGGCTCACGAGTTTGAACCTATTTTGATATCTCTAGTTATGAAATAAAAACAGAGATATACTTACTTATCTATTTATGGAGCAAGGTAAACTTGTTTCTTTCACTGCATTATGGAATTAGTGATTTACTTTTTTGTTTCTAGGTTCCTATTACCCATTGGAGTCATGAAATAAGGTGGTTTAAAAATTCACGTGTCATCCTTTCCTGCTTCCAAACACAAATCATGCATGTACCTAATTTTATAATGAAACATGGTGGAACCTTCGAAGCACTTCCTTTAGGCCACCAACTGGTGGAGAGATATGTAATCAACATATGTGTGCAACTCACATCGGCAACCAGAGCCAATGTGACCTCTTGTTTCAGTTGCAACTGAACAACTTCCTTTCGTGTTGAATCTGACACTGAGAGAAAGGTCAGGTTGTACTATAGTAGGGAGCTTTTGTGAGAGTAGTAAGCTCGCTGGCTTCTTGTCAAATGCTTCCATCATCATTTGTCGCTCTAGTCTCATCTTCTAACGTTCTTATTTGATCTTTTCATGTTCTTCTCTCATCGCCTCCTGTAGTTGCTTTGTCAAGTCATCTTTCATTTTTTGCAAGGCTTCCTCCATAGGCACATTAAAGGAAGAATGAGATTGGTGTTGTGATGACCCTCCAAAGTAACCTCGAATCCCCACATTGTATCCAACAATACGAACACGTTCAGAGTGTTCAGGTTGTCCAAGAGCAGTATTAAGAATATCTTTTCGATCATGAGGATTGAAACCACCCTATGTTTGTTGATCAACTAGAGAATTCTACAACATGGAAACATATATAATTAGAACACTTTATATGGAATAAAAAGTTTTTAATTAAAGTATTGAAACACATTTACTTATAATCCGCTCTGTAATCCATTGTGATTCTTCAAAATTCCATGTTCTTGATTTTGTTAGATGAGTTTGCTTCCATTTCTCATGCCTAGATGATGGGAATGGAGGTTCAATTGAATTTGCACTACCATCATCGTCACCAAAAACATAACATGTTTTAATCTTTTCTCTAACCATTTTCAGCTTTAGCTTTTGATAACCACCACAACAAAGTAAGTGATGAGACTCATTATGTGCTTCGATGTCTTGTGCTTTTTTTCGAACACCCTGTAAACATTGAAGTAAAATTTATTTAGTATTTAACATTGTATGTAATAAAAAAATAATAAAATAAATATAAGTGATGATATTAACCTCCCGTTTCTCGCTTTCTCGAGTTTGTACAAATCATTGTCAAGTTTCTTCAATAATGCAACTATACTTGGTGCAAGAACTTTCCCCTTTTGTAGCACCATATACATAAATTGTAGCTAATAATAGAGGCCGTGAACTATTATTGGTACTTAAATTTCCATAAGGATTCATTCCATTTGTAGCTAGTCCAACCCTCAAATACCTTAGTTCCTTTTTGAATGTAGGAAATTCTTTATCAATGTTCTTCCATCACATTTCCGCTCATCAACATGTCATCTAAGGTTTTTAGCATCAGTTGGATTCACAGACATATGTTTGAACTTTTGGAATTATTGATAGATACCAATTTGCCTTTGAAGGAGGACCATGTTTGGAAACCTCATCAGTATTCTCCTAATCACCATATTTGACCTTTTAACGTGACAAACCACATTTGGAACAACTTCTTAAGTCTACAAACTATTTTCTATATAAAATACAATCATTCTTACATGCATGAATCTTTTGATATTTCATACCCATCAGACAAGGTATCTTCTTTGACTTATACATTCGATCAAGGGTGTATTACTTTCATAAAGTCTTTCCGTCAACAACTGAAGCCATTTTGTGAAACTTTTACTAGTCCACCCATTCAATGCCATCAAATTCATCAACCTTAACATTGTTGATAATCGTGTGAAGTTAGTTGACCATGATATAACGGGGTCTCTGCATGGATAGTCATATTTTCATACACAACTTTAGTAATGTTTGTACTCCAACATCACATATCATGTCCTTTTATCTATCATCCATTGGCCAATACACATGTTCATGTGTTCAGCCACACTTGGAGTGTCTACCAACATCAACGGGCCTTAATAGAGACTAAAGGGGGCCATGACCATTAGATAATCTATTTTGAACTTTTTTAGTGGTGTGATGTGATAATCTAAGAGTGATTAAAGTGATGGGTTAAAAGTATGTAAAAAAAAGTTGGTCAAAATATCATTATCCTTAATTTAATTCAATTCCACTCATTCATTATATTTTAAAATTTCATAGCAAAATTTTCACACTTTTTTTAAATACTATTGTTAGAGCAAAATTTTAATTTGATAACATTTTTTCAATCCAAAACATCCATTCTTATACTCTTTTTGCACTAGTGATGTTACAATTGAAAATAAATGCAATGTCCACCTCCTAAACATTCATAAAATAAGGAATGTATTTGAATAAGACTCATTCAAGTAGGGATCCCTTTAATATACACATAACATCTCATACTACTTGTTGACCGAAGCGTCAGAGTGTCTCTATAGACACCGACACCTCACTTCGATGAAAGAAACATCTCGAGCAATGAACCAAGGAGAGAACATCTCAAACAACAAGACAAAATATATTTAAGGTCATGTGAGGACATCTTGGTCTCTAGGAACATCTCGATCTCACACAAAAACATTTGACAATCACATAACTACATTTTGGTGCTCAACATCAACTTTGGGACACAGTTATTCGATTACAATATTTTTTAATTCTTTGAAAATCCCTAAAAAAGGAAATCAAATACATTAATATCCTGTTTTTCCTGTTTCTTTGTAATTTAAAATATAATTTATTTTATAATTTTATTGTTTATAACGTCGTCGTAATAATAATAATTTTTTTTTTGACTTAGTTTATAATGTTTTTCCTGTTTCTTTGTAATTTAAAATATAATTTATTTTATAATTTTATTGTTTATAAAGTCGTCGTAATAATAATAATTTTTTTGTGTGACTTAGTTTATAATGTTACTTGATTTTTCTATTAAATGATAAACGTTGTTTTTAATTATTATGATAGGGCACTTTATTGATTTTTTTTAGTTCATGTAACCGTACTTTTTTTTTTCTATTTTTGTATTTTTTTGTTTGGATGACTTTTTTATAATAATCATAATTGTGAAAATGAAGTTGACTTAAATAAATTAATATAAATTAAATGAGAGACTTTCTTTATTTCCTTCATTTACTCTCCGATTTAAATGAGTTTACTTTAAGCCAACTTTACATTTATATGTTTTGCAAAAGATAACTAAATTTAAAAGATAATAATATTATTTTAAAATATATACAATTATTATAAATTAATAAGGGTCACAAATAAGTTGTGACTCACATATTAGTCTATCAATCGGTTAAAATGAGAATGTTATATTAGAATTTTTAATTTATTAGTTCGTTTTGGTCTGATTTGTTTGATGTGTCAAATTGACAAGTCATGATTCTTAACTCGTCGACTCGTTTTGTTTTTTTTATTATTTACATTTAAAATTAAATTAAAATAAAAGTAATTAAAATAACTTTTTATATTATATTTTCTGTTTTTTTCTTTCTATTTTTTATTTGTTTACATTACAAATTAACATAAAAATAATTTAAAAAAATTATATTATATTTTTTGTAAAAACATAAATAAACAATATTATTATAATTTAAATTATTAACACTTACAAATTAAATTTTAATTATCAGTTATAATTTAATAATTTAATATGTAAATATAAGAATTATTTAATTTAATTTATCCAATTAAAATATTAATTAATTAATTAAAAACTTAAACAATATTTATATGATTAAATATGTTTTAAATATTTATTTATAGATACATATAAAATCAAATTTTAAGAAATAAAAGAAATGGTAGGTCAGCCTACTAACCAATCTTGAGATATGTTGTAATTTGTAGCCGTTTTTTGATAGTCGGTAACTCGACCTAATTTTGACAGATCAAGACAGATCAGACCAAAATAGATTAGATCAATCCATTTTATCACCTCCTATAATTATAGTTTAAGACAACAATACTTTAATACTAGAAAATATTTTATATCAATCGGACATCACCTTAAATTATTTTTCATTCTCTTTGTTTTTATAAATATAAAAAAAAATATTTTTGTTAGATATTTTATCTTATAATGAGTTGTAATGGAGGTCAACAAATTTTGTTTCTATAATTTATATACCAAATTAAACTTTTTTTTTTTAGGTTTTTAAACGATAAACAAATTTCATAAAATTAAATTTAAAGATAAAGAAAGCTAAAAAAAAAAAAAGATTTATGAATGTTAACAAAATTGAAGGGCCAAGATTATTACAAACAGAAACAAGAATTAAAATTTCAGTGACAATAAAGATTTCATTAAGTGTCATACAATAATACAATGGTATTAATACAAAAGACCGGACAAGAACATAAAAACAAATATTTAACTAAAAACACTTAAATTTTTCAAAAGTGGTGAAAAAATTTATTATACTATATATGTGATTTGGTATTTGGGAAAGTCCTACCTTGTCAATCCCTCTTCTCAACTATGTAAGGTTACTTACTACTCACTCACTCCCATTCATTCTTTGCTTCCTTCAATCCCTTCTCTTCTCTCTCAAAAACCCTAATCCCCAATTTCCCCAATCGCTTCTTCCTTCGCGCCCCGTCGCAAGGTTTCGTCTTCTCTCCTCTCTTGATTTCTCCATTTCCCTCTTCTCCGTCTATTCTCTCTCTCTCTGAATTGAACTTTGCGCGTAGCGCTTTAGGGTTCCAATTCGCCGGGGAAGATGAGCACGCAGAAGAAGCGCGCGTTCCAGATAGAGGCGTTCAAGCACCGCGTGGTGGTCGATCCCAAGTATGCCGAGAAGACGTGGAAGGTTCTAGAACATGCTATCCACGAGATATACAACCACAACGCCAGTGGCCTTAGCTTTGAAGAGCTTTACAGGTTGATTCATTCGCTTAACTGTCAGTTAACACTTCTTCGATTTCAGTGCTCCAATTTTGGTGTCAATCGTGCGACATGCGATTTTGTTTTTCTTTTTTTTCAATACTGTTGTTTTGTTGTGTTTCATGTGGTTCTGTGTCGTGTTGTTTTGAGTAAATTACACTGGCTCCTTATGTTTTTGCACATGATGTCTCTTCTTTTTCAAGTGCTGCACTAATCCCCTTAATTGTTTGAAAAACATTATAGTATTCATCCGTAATTATTTGTAAAAAAATGGTATTATGACCTTATACAAAGGATGTTGTGGTTTCCTCAGGGCTTTCAACTTGCAAATATTGACAGAGGTTCTTATATGACACATTATATTGACCAGTTCCCTGTGATGCTGTTTGGCCATTGTAGATTATTATGCTTTTGTGTGATCAGTTCACCAGCTTGTACTTCTTATTCACATGGACGTTGCATGTAGTTTGCTCTCAGCCTACTTCATACCATTTATTTGGAAGAAAAAGCTCCGATCTATATGTAGTTATTTAATAATCAGATGCCACATACCTCCCTTAAATTTGTCGTTTTAAATAATTTCAATTGAACAAAATTAGTAGTTTTTTATAATTAGCGTTATGTTATTGCCTGTAGTTTATTTTTGTTTAAATTAATTAATCAGCTAAGCTTGCTTAATTAATTTGCCCATAGATACCCATCTTTGTGTATTTGTATGTGTTTGATTAATTTCTGATCATTGTGATCTACCCATTCAGGAATGCTTATAATATGGTGCTACACAAATTTGGGGAGAAACTTTACACAGGACTTGTGACGACCATGACTGCTCATTTAAAAGAAATTTCTCAATCAATTGAATCTGCTCAAGGAGAAATTTTCTTGGACGAGCTCAATAGGAAGTGGGTAGATCATAACAAGGCATTGCAAATGATCCGAGATATACTGATGTACATGGATCGAACATTTATACCTAGCAACCATAAAACTCCTGTTCATGAGCTTGGATTGAATCTTTGGAGAGATGTTGTGATCCATTCCAGCAAAACTCAGGCTAGGCTTCTAGATACACTTCTTGAGCTTGTGCTTAGGGAAAGGAACGGTGAGGTAATAAACAGAGGATTGATGAGAAATATAATAAAGATGCTTATGGATTTGGGTTTGCCTGTTTACCAGCATGACTTTGAGAAGCATTTTCTTGATGTATCTGCAAATTTTTACTGTTGTGAGTCCCAGAAATTCATTGAAACTTGTGATTGTGGTGATTATCTGAAAAAAGCTGAGAGACGTTTAAATGAAGAGTTGGAGAGAGTATCTCATTACTTGGATCCCAGAAGTGAGTCAAAGATAACTAATGTGGTGGAGAAGGAGATGATTGAAAGCCATATGCACACTCTAGTTCATATGGAGAACTCAGGTCTAGTTAGTATGCTTGTGGATGACAAATATGAAGACTTACAAAGAATGTATAATTTGTTTCGCAGGGTGACTGCTGGGCTCACAATTGTTAAAGAAGTCATGACTTCCTTTATACGGGATACAGGAAAGCAGCTAATTATGGATCCTGAAAGGTTGAGAGATCCTGTGGATTTTGTTCAACGCCTGTTAGATTTGAAGGATAAATATGACAAGGTTATTACAATGTCTTTTAATAATGACAAAACATTTCAGAATGCCTTGAATTCCTCTTTTGAATATTTCATCAATTTGAATGCTCGGTCTCCAGAGTTCATCTCTTTGTTTGTGGATGACAAACTTCGTCGAGGGTTGAAAGGGGTTGGTGAGGAGGATGTGGAGATTGTACTAGACAAAGTCATGATGCTCTTCCGGTACCTACAGGAGAAGGATGTGTTTGAGAAGTATTACAAGCAACACTTGGCAAAAAGGCTTCTTTCAGGGAAGACTATATCTGACGATGCAGAAAGGAGTTTGATTGTTAAGCTCAAAACAGAATGCGGATATCAATTCACTTCTAAGTTAGAGGGTATGTTTACTGACATGAAGACTTCTCATGACACAATGCAGGGTTTCTATGCCGGCCAAGGTACTGAGTTGGGGGATGGTCCTACACTATCTGTCCAGGTGCTTACGACAGGATCATGGCCTACTCAGCCTAGCCCACCGTGTAATCTTCCATCAGAAATATTGGGTGTATGTGACAGGTTTCGAACATATTATCTGGGCACACATAATGGTAGGAGATTGTCTTGGCAAACTAATATGGGGACTGCTGATCTGAAAGCAACATTTGGTAAAGGCCAAAAGCATGAATTGAATGTTTCCACATACCAAATGTGTGTACTAATGCTTTTCAACAACGTTGAGCAGTTGACTTGTAAGGAGATAGAGCAAGCCACAGCCATTCCCATGTCTGATTTGAGGAGGTGCCTTCAGTCTCTTGCCTGTGTCAAAGGAAAAAATGTTCTTCGAAAAGAGCCAATGAGCAAGGACATAGCAGAGGATGATGCATTCTTCTTTAATGATAAATTCACAAGCAAGTTCTTTAAGGTGAAGATAGGCACTGTCGTTGCACAGAGGGAGTCTGAACCAGAAAACCTAGAAACTCGGCAAAGAGTGGAGGAAGATAGAAAGCCACAGATCGAGGCAGCAATTGTGAGGATAATGAAATCAAGGCGAACTCTAGATCATAATAATATCGTTGCTGAGGTCACTAAGCAGCTGCAGTCACGGTTTTTGCCTAATCCTGTTGTTATTAAGAAAAGAATTGAATCCCTTATTGAGCGTGAGTTTTTGGAGAGGGATAAAGTGGACAGAAAACTGTATCGCTATCTTGCGTGAACTGTGTATTTGCTTCTGTTTTGGCATTCCAGCTTGTGATTCTGTCATGAGTTAGATGCTCATCATAAAATATTTCTGCCAAGTAGTTTAACTCTCCTTTGCATATCGACAAAACTTAGACTTGTTAGGTTCACTTCTTTCAGCCTGCAAAACTTACTAGATCATTTTTAGCTTTTTCTTTCCTCAATATCAATAAACTGAAACTTGTTTAGCTTATAGCCCTTGACTGTCGTATACTTTTCAATCATTTCGGATATGACATTATTTCCTTAACCACACTGCCTGAGAAGGAAGCTTCGTCATGAAATTCTTAACAGCAAAAAATTATGTTTTAACTGATACTCACTCCTTTGGACTAAAATAACCTTCGTAAAAGTTGTCCGCACAAACGTCTGGTAACATAATTTCGGGACATAAACAATACCCATTTGTAACACAAAATCTTACCAATTTTTTCATGTGTCATGCATGAATAGCGGGACACTCAATATGGAATAGATTTTATTCGTGTACTGTGTATTGGCAAGGTCATTTCAATCATGTTTATTAATGTATCACACATGTATTATGTAGGACCGAAATTATGTTGATCACCATTGCCCGAAACATCTCAACTACCACTAGGCATTGTGCTACATAGGATTGTGATGATCTTGATCAAGTTCGGTCAAGTTAATATCAACACTAGTGTAACCATGATAATTTTGGTCAAGGCAATATCAACACTAGGGGGACCAGGTTCATCCCAACTAAAATTGTAATAACTATATGAGAGTAAGGATTATGTCGATTTTAAGATTACTAACATCATGTCAACCTCGACAAAGTGGTAAAGAAGATATTTTTCGTTACGATAAAGTATTTTTTGACAATTATTAGAGGATTTAAACCTTCCTAAAATAGCTTAAGATAACCAAGTATATAAAGGTGATCTTATTATAGGTAAAATGTATCTAATTTCTCTATACATTTGTTCATTAGTCTAAATATATCGCTAACTTTAGTGTTAGAGTGCTTGCAAGTACTTGTCCCATTCGACCCCCTAGAAGCTACACAGAAGTACCTGGACGTCTCAATAAGTGTATATGAGATCTCTTAGGATAATTTGGTTCCATATGATAACATTTGATACCCACCATAAAATCTAGTGTACTTGGAGGAGATGGTGTCTACAAGGAACATGACTACTTAAGATCGTACACAAGTAATAGGAAAACCTAGTAATACAAATCGCAATGTGACATTTTTGTTAGATATGCAAAGACAACTAGATGAGATGAGATGAGAAAAGAAAATGAAGAGGATGTACATGCATTAAGAGAGGAAAATCAGAGGATGTAGAGACAACTGAAGGAAACATCTCAGAACTTTGATACTTTAGGATGGCAAAGAACGAAAGGTGAACAAGATACTACCTAAAGGGGGGGGGGGGTGACGAATCGTAACTAACTAAACTTCTGTTGGGATGGGAACGTCACAATGACATCCTTTCATAAATAGGATCATGGAGGCAGAACTTCTTCCAAGCTGGAAGGGCCTTATGATGGATCAATATAATGGTACTGCAAATTCAGATGAGCATGTCGACGTCTTTGTGACACAAGTAGGGTTTTGTACATCCGATGATGCCATCTTTTGTCGAGTGTTCCTGACATCTTTAAAAGGCCAATTCTAAGTTGGTTTACTCGTCTCCCTTCTAATTTTATTCCAATTTTATAGATTGTTTTGATACGTTGATTACTCATTTTGGTATACAATTTGTCACCACCATACCTCATCACCTTACCTCTTTAGCCTTAGTTAAAATCTGACAAGAGAAGGATAAATCGTTGCAGATGTTTACGAAACATTTTGGCAAGGTTGTGTTGAATATACTCAACCTTAATCCAAATGTAACATTGCATCATCTTATCATCACTTTGAGGCCAAGACCTTTTGTGGACAACTTATGCAATAAACTCATAACAACTCTTGACGAATTAAGAACAAAAGTAACCAAGTTCATGCAGATGGAGGAGTTAAGGGAGTTTTGCAATACCGCCAAGGAAGAGACTTCATTTCCCGAGAAGAGACCTTTTGACAATGAGAGATCATCTTAATCGTACAACTAATTTAAAGAGTCAAAACACCCACATTTTAATCGTTACATACATTAAATGCGAATAGAGCTAATATTTTGGAATAAAATTTCAGTATATATTTAAGTATATATTGTCTTTAATTTAGTGGAAAATATGTTTGTAGTTCTTAACTTTTAATGTGAAATTGTAACTTGTCCTTATACTACACTTTAATACATTTTGGTCCTAAACTTCAAAAATGAATATAATAATTTAACTGTTCAAATATGAGTCTGAAATACCACATTTGATATGTTATAAAAATTTAACACAACTATTGTGACATCCTTTTTAAATAGAATAAATTTACTGAAATTAAACATCATATAATTATAATATAAAATAGAGCATCAGACAAAAATTATGGAGGATCCACCGATATAGTTATCCATAAGCATACTGAGAAGAAAGTTTAGGCAAACCACGATGCCATAAGGACAAAATTAAAATGGAACAGTTGTCCAAAAGGCTGCAGGGGGGTTTACAAAATAAAGAAACACAATTGTTTCCCCAAGAAAAGCATGAAAACATCAAGACCAAGCATAAACAACTGCATCTCCATCACCTGAACGATCACTGAGATATCCATATCTGCTCACACCAATTAATTGGTGATCATCGGAAAAAAGAAAAAACCAAACACAACACAGAACACAAATAGAAGGGTAAGCTAGAGTGAAATATTTTGACATGTTATTGAGCAAGCAAATAATGAAACATGTTATAAATAAGCAAGCAATAGGCACCCAAATCATGCGAAAGCAAACAATTTCAAGACTCTTAGACTCAATATCCGGATCATACTCTTGATATAGAATTCTAAAGGAAGTATGTACCTGTGCTGGTTTCTAAACTCTGCAAAGTCTAGACGCAAGGGGTTATCACCCAACCACACACATGGTAAATCCTTTAATGCCTTGGGCCCAATACGTCCCAAGACACTTCCTGCTACTCTCACCACATATATTATTCTACTTTATATGAGCATGAATAATTATTAGAGTTCATGATACCTTCCTTTATCTAGACATCTCCTATATCAAGGTATGCACTAACCACCATCACCAAGAGTTTCCCTTGAAACTCTTTTACTAACAAAATCCACATGCCATATCAAGCATCCAATTCTCAGGCTAAACCACCACCAACCATACAATCATGTTTTCCAATTTATACACAAAATAACAAGATCCCATTCAATCTCATACTTTATAAATGCATACCAATGTCCAACCCAACCAAATCATGGCTCATTACATAACAACACAATCATTTCAGTCCCATCCAAGCATACATAACAAGCATGATCACCTATATCGAGCAAGGAACAGTAAAGAAAACAATCAGGGAACAATCAGCAGCCAACACAACACCTCCCGCCAAAGCCTTCGCCCAAGCTAAAGGTTCTCGCTCAAGCAAAAGGAGTCTGTTCGCTCAAGCGAGCCCTTCTCACCTAGGCGAGAGCTCGATAGTGAGTGTTGCAGGGTTCCAGTGAGTTCTCACTCAGGCGAAAGCGTCTCGCCTAAGCGAGACCGCTTTTCGCTCCAAAACACACTTAGTCGCCTAAGCAACAACTTGTGTTGGAACCAGGGGTGAGTTCCTGTTACTCTCGCTTAGGCGAGGGTCACCCGCTTGGGCGAGATCAACAAGTTTCTCACCTGTTCGCACCTACAACACCTCGCTCAACCATGCACTCACACACATCATACAATTTCATGCAACCACAAGCTCATTCAATCACCAAATCCATAAAAACAGACCAAACAAGTAGGGAAAATATTTTGAAAATGTAAACCCTAGCTTCTCTTACCTGCTTAGATGCTAGCAAACGCAAACAGGTACAAAACCAAGGAGCACCACAACTCCAAGAATTAAACAGTGAGCTGAAAACAGGAATACCAGGACAAAACGAACGTAAAAGGTTAAACTCTAACCAGACCAATGTACCCACACGATAAAATGGAGGGAGAAAGGACCAAGGAGCTTCAAGATTCGACTTACTTGGAGGTAGAATGCTCTTAGTTAGCTCTCAGTTGGAAGGATCTTTGTGTCCTAGCAGAGCTCTTTGCTGGAGAAAAGAGAGGGAAAAGAAAATTGTTTTCTGCAAAGTGAGACAGAATGAAAGGGGTTAGGGAGAAGAAAGGGGTATTGGGGTCCCCCAATAGACTGGCCTTGAATCCACGAAAAAGCCAAGTCCAAAATGCTTATAAAACTGAAAAAAATGAAACTTACAACTATCAAGAGAGCTATATACATTTATCTTTAAAATTTAAGGACTAAATTCTATCTATGTTTAGAATATGGACAAATTCCAAAATTTATACATGAAAAAAATCATATTTAGTCTTTAATTTAAATATAAGTTAGAAAAAATCATGTCTTAACTTCTAGAAATTCATATTTTAAAAATTCAGATAAAATCTGAAAATCAATAAACAAAATGAAGTAGTTTTTAGAAATAATATACTAAATTAAATTATAAATAAAATAAAAGTAATAATAATTATAAAAAATAATTAAATATTCCAATTTTAGTTTGTATATGACAATGAGATAAAAATTTTTTAAGAATTATAAATTTATAAAAAAATTATAACTTTAAAACATGTATAATTTGATAATAAAACAGTTAGAATTATAATTTTAAAATAAGCATAATTTGAAGTGCTACAGTGATTATTTTTTTTTTGTTTTTTTTACAAAATATAATTATAATTAATAATAAATAATTTAATTTTTTAAATTATAAAAATATCATATAAAATAAAAATAAAATTATATTGTTTTGATATCAATAAAATATAATAATGTAACAAGTTCTTAATTGGGCACATTAGTTGGGATAATGTGATCACTATAAAATAATGCCATTAGGTAACTACTAATTTACCACATAAGTTAATTTCATTCAAAATTTAATTTACCAATTCTTGAAATATGGAAGACCAACAGTGTCCCCTGGTGGTCATAGCAGAAAAGACTTCAAAATATAACTAATCCTAATTAAAAAGGAAAACCGTACCCTAGTGCGGCGCCTCCTCCTCCTCCCTCTCCTCCATACACCAAAACCCAGCGATCACTCTCCATTTGAGTGAGGCATTTCATCGAACATCATAGCGGCACCTCTTTTCTCTCTAAACACCCAAAACGGACACTCACACTCACACATTCACTGTCTGTGTGAGGCATTTCGTCGAACACCGACGCGTCGCCTCCTTCATTTCTCTTCGAAGACTATAAAGTAACACTGTGTGTGTCTTTGTGAGAGGCATTTATTTCATCGAACATGTCGTCGGCGAAGTGGCGCGCCTTGCAGCATCGCCACCGCTACACCTACACCGCCGTGGTTTTCCCTCCGTCGTTCCTCTCCTCCCTCTCCCTCCTCCTCTCCGACCCTCTTGTCTCCCCCTTCCACTCCTCCCTCCTCCACTTCACCACTCTTTCCTCCACCCTCTCCCAACTCTCCCACGCCAAAAACCTCGCCTCCACCTTCCTCCACCTCCTCCAATCCTATCCTCCCTCCGAACCTCAAACTTCTCTTAACCTTGCCTGCGAACTCTACCTCCACCTCCTCTTCCTCGAAAACTCCAACCCCCTTCACAAAACCTTCCTTTCTCCCCTCGCCAAAACCACGCCGTTTCGCTCCATCCTCGCCACCTCCTTCGGCACTCTCCTCCATAACAACCATGCCTTCCCGCGCTTCGCCGTCTCTCGCGCCGCGCTCTCCGTCCTCGGCATGCCCAAGCTAGACTACCTCGCCGCAGTAGTGGGAAATTGCGCGGTCCTTGTTGCCTCCGATGCCGTTAATGGCCTAACCGGCGTTGTTTCCGAGACGGAGAGGCCTTCGCCTGTTGTCATGGAACAGTGCCAGGAGGCTCTGTCTTGTTTGTATTACTTGCTGCAGAAGTTTCCTTCCGAGTTTCGCGAAAGCGAGGGTGGTGAGAGCTGTGTTGTCATGGAAGGGATTGTGAGTGCTGTGTTGAGTGTTTTGAGTTCAACTGCGTTTTCGAGGGACTGTCTCGTGGCGGCTGGTGTGGCTATGTGTGCTGCTTTTCAAGTTTGTGTTAGTAAACAAGAGCTTGGTTCGGTGTTGATTCGAGGGGTGTTTAATAATAGCTTGCAGGGTTTGGATTTGAGTGGTGGTGGTGGTGACATTGGTGAGGTCAGGGATGTGATTGGGAGGATTCCTTGTAAGGGGGATTTGTATTTAGGGATTTCTGGCCTTTCTGTATTGAGTAGGCTTTGTTTAATAAGAGGGGTTCTCACTGCGGTTTCTAGGGACTTGCTTAATGCTCATTTTAGTGGTGTGGGTGGTATAAAGACTGTGTTGTATGATGGGGTTTTGCCCGAGCTGTGTAGATTCTGTGAGAATCCTTTTGATAGTCACTTCAATTTCCATGCGCTGACGGTGATGCAGATTTGTTTGCAGCAGATCAAGGCGTCGTTGTTGGCGGGTTTAACTGATATTTCCGGGGAGTATGAGCCAATTCCGGAGGAAATGGGGGTGCGGGTGCTTAGGATTATTTGGAATAACTTGGAGGATCCTCTGAGTCAAACAGTGAAGCAGGTGCATCTCATTTTTGACCTGTTTCTCGACATTCAGTCTTCCCTTTGTGAGGGTGGGGAGAGAATAAAGGAGTTTTTGGTGAAGATTGGATCGGATCTTCTTTCTTTGGGGTCTCGTTGTAAGGGGAGATATATTCCATTGGCATTGCTGACGAAGAGATTGGGAGCGAGGAAAATGTTGGAAATGACTCCAGATCTGCTGTTTGAGACAGCACAGGCATATATTGATGATGATGTCTGCTGCGCTGCCACATCGTTTCTGAAGTGTTTCCTTGAGTGTTTACGTGACGAGTTCTGGGAGAGTGATGGTATTGAAGGAGGATACGCTCTCTATAGAGGGCATTGTCTTCCCCCAGTTCTGTATGGGCTAGGTTCTGGATCATCAAAACTTCGCACCAATATAAATACTTATGCCCTGCCAGTTTTACTGGAAGTGGATGTGGACAGTATATTTCCCATGCTTAGTTTCATCTCGGTTGGGCCGAATGGGGACGAAAACAGACTACAATATACAGAGCTTGTTTGCTTGGACATGAAGGTGAATCTCGAACAGAGAATTGCTATTCTAGTTTCATTGCTGAAGGTATCTCGGTCACTTGCTTTGGTTGAAGGAGACATTGATTGGGCAGAAGATCCTTCAGCGAATGAAAAGGAGCCTGGGCTGGGAATTGAAAGCCATGCTGTTGTTTGCATTAAGGGAATAAATGTTAGGATCCATGTTCAGTGGCTAGTAAATGCATTGACTCATGTGGACGAGTCACTGCGTGTTGATGCTGCTGAGTCTCTTTTCTTAAACCCCAAGACAGCTAGTTTGCCTTCTCATTTAGAGCTCACTCTAATGAAGGAAGCTGTGCCTCTGAACATGAGGTGTTGCTTCTCAGCTTTTCAGATGAAGTGGAGCAGCTTGTTTCGTAAGTTCTTCTCTAGGGTTCGAACAGCCCTGGAGAGACAATTCAAGCAAGGAAACTGGAGCCCTCTTGAGCATGCTAAAGGTAATGAAGTTTATCCTTCTAAAGGGAATGATAAGGAATCAACAATCAAAAGAGCCGATGATCTTTTTCACTTTATGAGGTGGTTGAGTGGCTTCTTATTTTTCTCGTGCTATCCTTCTGCTCCTTACAAGAGAAAAATAATGGCGATGGATCTCATCTTAGTTATGATAAATGTTTGGTCTATTAAGTCATCAATTTGTGATGAGTCTAATAGTTCATTGTCGGGAAGTCACCTTTATCCTTACAACAAGGGGATGACTTCATCTGATTCAACTCTATTGTTAGTTGGGTCAATTGTTGATAGTTGGGACAGGTTGAGAGAAAATTCATTTCACATATTACTCCATTTTCCTAGTCCACTACCTGGAATTTCTAATGAAGACACGCTGAAGAAGCTAATTGCTTCCTCAATGAAATTAGTTTGCAGTCCACGTGTAAGGGAAAGTGATGCTGGAGCTCTATCCTTACGACTTATATTTAAGAAGTACGTGCTGGAGCTAGGTTGGTTGATTGAAGATTCACTAAATGTTGTTCATTTAAGCTCAAAGTCTGAATTGGTAAATGAAGTTAGCCAGTCCAATAAATCCCGAAATCCTGTAATAACGTATTTGAAATCAATGATTGATTGGCTGGATGCTGCTGTAAGAGATGGGGAACAAGATCTTTCTAAAGCATGCAAAAACAGCTTTGTCCATGGTGTATTACTTGCTTTGCGCTATACTTTTGAGGAACTAGATTGGAATTCTGATGTCTTATCGTCTAGCATCTTGGAGCTGAGGTATTTGTTGGAAAGACTTCTAGATCTTGTAGTTAGGATAACTTCATTGGCACTATGGGTGGTTTCTGCAGATGCTTGGTATTTGCCTGAAGACATGGATGAGATGCTTGATGAGGATAATCTTGTGATGGAGGTACCATATGATGCGCATATGCATTCATCTGAATGTGAGAATAATAATTCAACACCTTCTCATGATGATGGCCGATCATCAGAACAGATAGTCATGGTTGGTTGCTGGCTTGCTATGAAAGAGGTACTTAACCTGAACAGTGTCTAAGAACTGTTAAAGCATTGAAATATAGTATGGTGTTTTCTCTTAAAAGGGGTAAAGATTTCAGTTTATCATTCATTATTCCTTCACTGTAAATTTGCACGCCTATAATTGTAGAAATTATACCAATAGAATATATTATGGCGTACTAGTTATTTCAATGTTGAATGGAGTTAGAGTGGTCCAGTATACGTAATGGTATTAGGTCTACATATTTCTTTCTTGTTCCTAATGTTTCACCATGTTTTCTTCCTCAGGTGAGCCTTCTTTTGGGGACTATTATACGAAAGGTGCCATTGCCGAGGAATACTTCTTCGGATTTATCTGATTTAGAGGGACATTCTGTTGACTTTTCATCTGATTCTGTGCTTGACTTGGAACAACTTAAAACAATAGGGAATCACTTTTTAGAAGTCCTCTTAAAGATGAAGCATAATGGTGCAATTGATAAGACGAGGGCTGGGTTCACAGCTCTTTGCAATCGATTACTCTGCTCTAATGACTCAAGGTATGGATTTTTGTTTTTCTGTTTTTTGTTTCTGTGAAATGAGTAATGGATAATGCATATTAACAAAGAATAGAGAAGGATAAAAGAGAAGAAATGACTAATCAATACGAAGGCTACAAATGTATCCTGTGTAAATTATGAGATACAATTTGTCAATTAAAAAATACAGAGAATTGACCCTATTTATACTGGAATTGCCGTCATCTATCCTTGATAGGATTATCAGTAGCTGATCCCATAAATGTTATCATAAGATAATAACAGATGGCAGATGACTGTTTTACTGAAGATTATAGATACAAGATAAATACTTTATTTACACATAATAAAGACTTAAGAATAGCAAAAATACCCAAAATTAAGACATGTTCATATATCGGAAACTGTGTTCAGAACACGGGAATGGAATTATTTGTTGATGATACCTTTTGACAAAAAAATAACTTTTATTGGAGTGAAAATAGCAGAAGTCCAATTAGTGGGAGGATAGAATATCATTTGATAGACTTAGAAAGCATTTGACAAAGGACCATGATTAACTAAAT
>Ga0099822_1001551_pt1 | contig 27047 bp, 19 predicted proteins | sample CowpeawhiteBW_FD_76839 | JGI IMG/M metagenome (GOLD analysis project Ga0099822, IMG submission 76839) | Root nodule microbial communities of legume samples collected from California USA - Cow pea white BW | ecosystem: Host-associated > Plants > Roots > Nodule | place: USA: California | collected... | reverse complement strand
CACATCACAAGTTCTGTAGAACATCCACAAACCAATGGACAAGCAGAGGCGACAAATAAAGTTATCCTCGTGGAGCTGCACAAGAGATTGGATACCGCCAAAGGCCGATGGCCCGAAGAATTAATAGAAGTACTATGGGCTTACAAATGCACCCCTCAATCATCAACAAATGAATCTCCATTCAGCCTAGTCAACGGTGCAGACGCCATGATATCAGTAGAAATTGGCGAACCATCCCTGCGCCGAGAACTGTATGACCCAACCCACAATCACCAAAACATGGCCTTACATCTTGACCTTCTACCCGAACTCAGAGAAAAAGCCCAGATACGTAATTTAGCTGCCAAACAACGAGCTGCCATGAAATATAATGCAAATCTATGTCCACGATCATTCATCATCGGAGACCTAGTATGGAGAATGGCCAGCAGTGCTAGAAAGAAGGATGGCAAGTTCTCCGCCAATTGGGACGGCCCGTACCGCATACGCGAAGATGTAGGAGGAGGAGCTTATTGCCTAGAACACTTATCTGGGGAAGAGATTCCCAACACTTGGAATGTATCCCACCTCAAGTTCTACTTCAGCTGAATGTATATTGTAATCGAACCAATACTTGTAATCCCGGGTGTACTCTTTTTCCTCACCTGGTCTTTTTTCCCTAAGGAGGGTTTTGGCTAGGGAGGTTTTAACGAGGCACCCCTATTCAATAAATAAAAAGAAGGTTTCCCAACTATACGACTTTCCCATGTGTTTTCTTTCACATTCGTTTAAGTTCCCCACCCTTACCCCAAGTAAGCGGCCTGGGTCGAACACCCTTATCTTGTGTTTAATTCGTTTAAGTTCCCCACCCTTACCCCAAGTAAGTGGCCTAGGTCGAACACCCTTATCTTGTGTTTAATTCGTTTAAGTTCCCCACCCTTACCCCAAGTAAGAGGCCTGAGTTGAACACCCTTATCTTGTGTTTAATTCGTTTAAGTTCCCCACCCTTACCCCAAGTAAGCGGTCTGGGTCGAACACCCTTATCTTGTGTTTAATTCGTTTAAGTTCCCCACTCTTACCCAAAGTAAGCGGCCTGGGTCGAACACCCTTATCTTGTGTTTAATTCGTTTAAGTTCCCCACCCTTACCCCAAGTAAGCGGCCTGGGTCGAACACCCTTAACATACAACTTATCGCGACACACATACACCACATATAATCACAACTCGGCATACACAATAACATACAGAACATTAATCGCATTAAACATAAACGCAAAGTATACCAACGTAACATAATGTACCAGTTATTACAGACATAGGCTCAAATATTTTCAAAACAATAAAAGTTAAGGTCCTATTCTGTCGCGTCAGCTCCCACCTCTCCAGAATCAACCGCCTCAATAACCTCTTCAGCCGCTTTCTCCTCCACCCTCACTTCCACTTCCTCACCAGCACTACCATCATCTTCATTCACAAGCCTCCTGTCGATAACATCCTTGTTGACATCAAACTTCACGTCCGTAACATCCACCTCCCTATGGAAAAATGCGGCTTGGCGCAATCCCTTCTCAAAACCGTTAATGTGTTCCTGTATGATGCTATTCTTTAGATCATCGAGCTCACCAACAGCTCCCTCATACTTATCCTTCAAATCGTCATAATCTTCCTTCAATTCCCCTATTCTCTTGTTTAATTTTTCCTCAGAATCCAAACATCGGACCCTCCATGTCACCAACCTCTTTCTCTCTACATCCCAACTCTCCTTTGCCTTCTCCAGCGCAACCTTTTCCTCCTCTAACTTGTCTACCTTCCTCTGCAACTCCTCCACCTTTTCCTGACCCCCTCCTTCACTTCCCTCTTGTATAGAGACCCCACACGCCAACTCAATACTAAAGCCTTGCTTCCAAACTCGACCATTGTCCTCACAATATGGTCTGCATCCATGTCGTCAATAGAATTTACAATGGTATCTGGGAGGGTAATTGAAATGTCCTTCCTCATAGATATTTCTGGCAATTTGATCAACCCAGATTCTGGCCCTTTCTCTCCATTGGCCGACCCTGCTCCACTAGCTGACCCTATTCCGAGCAAGGCCACCCTTACTTTCTTCACGTCTTTTCCCTTCCCGGGTCGAGGGGGCAACTCAGCCTTCCTCTTCATCCCGCCGTGCACATGCACCTCCACCACAGACTCCTGCAAGTTGGGAACATCAGTCTTCCCAACTGCCTTGGCCTTAGCGGCCATCTCCTTCCTCAGCGTTTGGAAAAGTGCTAAGTTTTTCTTTTCAGACTGTGCCATATGCCCTATAACAATACATTACAACTCGAATCAAAACAACTTAGAATTATTAACACAGTTTAAGTAATAAATAGATACCTTCGATATCTATTATCGGATGCACCGAATTATAAACTCTAACTAGGCCCTTAGTGGGCAACTTATCAACAAATTTCAACAAGATCTCCACCACCTCCTTATCACCAGCCGACAACTCATCCATCCCAATGTCCTTATACCGAGAAGGATTGCCTGTCCAACTAAAAGGGAATTTGGTGCTCCCATCTGCGTTCAAAAAATGAGCTTTGCCTCCTTCTTTAACGACAACCTTGAAGTACCTGTCCTTGAAATGTTTGAAAGACTGGGAAAATGCATCCAGTCTGCTGATACTGGGGCGACTTATCAAAGATAGCCAAGTAGCCGACTGGCGGGGTCTGGTGTCGTAAAAATACAAAAAAACATAAGGAGTGGGCTCCAAATATAAGGATTGGCACAAGATGCGAAAAGCTTGCAAGTAGGCCCAACTATTCGGATGTAGCTGCGTAGGTGCCACATTCAATGCCCGCAATACGCCCATAGTGAAATCGTCTAACGGTAATCGCACATGAAGTTGAGAAAAATGGCAAATATACATGTAGAAAAACTTCTCGGTAGCACCCTCTTGCCCATGACATACCCGATCGATAGCACTAACCCTCTCCAGGGAAACAATGTCCCCACTGACGCCCTTGGAGATGACAGGTGTGCAGTTTAACCAGGAGTTCAGTATACGAGACCACCAGAACAAAGATGATTGGTTGCGGACGTCGGCAGCCGCCCATCCATAGCCACCTTTTGCCGGCCAGCTGCTTTCCGCCAACTCTTCGGGGGGATCTTCTCGAACCTCCCTCACAGTCTCCATTGGAATCCCACTTGTCATGCCCCCAGAACTTGTACCCTCTTCGTCAAATTGTCTACCCCTACTTCTCTCCGACTCCGTACTCTCACTACTACTAGACGTAGATAACAATATACTATCGCTACTAGACATACCTGTTTTCGTGTTTACGGGGAGATGTCGGCTGAATTTGGAAACTAGTCGGACAGTATGATGCGCATAAGATCTCTGAATTCGAAACTCTTGCAAATGAACCAAGTAACCCCTCACCCGTTTTGAAACCTATATTTATAGTCCAGGATCCCAAACGACGAAAACCCTTCCCGCCAAAATAATACCCCAGACCAATCGACACCATCATTGCGAAAGATATGACCTTTAAAAACGACGGCGCCAAAACCTCTTGATTTGACCCCTGACACCCCTTCACCTACCTTCAAACGGTTACCACTTTTTAGCCTTAACACTGTTCATCACACTTAAAGGCTGGGGGACTGGTGTATCACACCTAGCCAGTTCCGCTAGTATACCAACACATATCACCCTTGACCGACAACGCATATCGGACAAGGCTGGGGGACTGGTGTACCACACCTAACCAAACTCGACCAAATAAGTAAACAATGCATCAAGGCAGCCAAGTATTCAGCCTAGGCCGAGTCAGCCTAATTTGTACCGGACCTGGTCAACTTAACCATATAAATGACAACCCTCACATATATGCCGAAAACAACCCAAGTACACAACTTGGGCTGCCATGGACTCAAACTCATAACCGAATAAAGGCTAAAGTAACAACAAAGCGGCCAACCTAGGACAGTGTGCGGCCAGGGACGACATCTGACAAGTCAAGAAGTAAACGGATCAGACCGCTCTTGAAGACTTAATAAAATGGATGCCCTCGCGTTCAATAGGCCTTAAGGGCCTGGATTAGGGCCCAGGCCCACTCACAGCCCAAGCTAGAGCCCAAGTCAAGGTCCGGCCCATGGGATAACCAGACATCATTAATGCTCTATAAATACGCGTGGACCCCAGTAATTAAAGGTACACATTCATTAATCACTGATTTGACCTTCTGAGAGCTTTGACTTACTTGAGCTTCGGAGACTCTTCTGCAGGTAACCCCTCCTGGGTTCACGCTGACATGTATCAACTGGGGAGAGGCCAACTGAGGAGATAGCGGACTACATGGTAAGGTGACATTTGTGCCTAACTTATCTTATTTGTTCTCTGGAACAAAAACACATAACAACAATCTTAAATGTATATTTTTTGGCAATTGGTATATTTTTGGCCTTAATTAATTTTTAACCATAACATTGAAAGCGGATTTACTTACACGAAATTGAATAACATTCAAAATAGTGGATCAATATTTGACTTCAAATGTTATGAGTTGATTATATTGATTTCTACATTCACATTTGAAATAACCTTTGAATGCTAATTAAATGTTTGGGTCAACATGTTGCAAAAAAAAAATCAAAGTAGTAACATGTCACATACAATGAGTGCCAATATATTTTTTTCCTAGAATTATTTTGAAGTGTAACATTCTAAATGAATTTTAATTTAATAGAAATCAAACTCTCTATATAAAGAATGGACCATACAACATTCAAATAGGCAACTAGTATTTGACTTTAGTTGTGATGAGTTCATTATGCTAAGTTCTACATTTACATGTTTAGACCAAATAACATACATGTTTTAAATAAAATATCAAGTGAAGTGATATTTTGCACTTCCATTAAACAATTCCTTTTAGATGTTCGTAATAGCATGCATAACCTTCAAAATAGCAAAGCATTATTGTCTCAGCTCGGTTGGAGTAAGTGATGTTTCTTGCTTTACAAATTTTGGCTTAAAAAAACTTCATTTTTTAAAATAATAAGGAACTTTATACTCAAATAAAATTCTTCAAAACAACAAAGACAATTGTGAAACACATATTCATCATAATGTCAATACCATTGTTGTTAGACATAATTAAATCAAAACATATTGCAACTATTCACATTCAATATCTTGTTAAGTAAGTACTCTTTACTCACTACTACGAGTGTTTATGGTTGTTTATTGTTTCTTACTTGACATATATTATGAATGATGATTAGAAATTATGTCTCAATAGGTCAAATTTCTATTCAATGTTACATTATGAAGTTGTAAACAACTCTTACTCTATCTCTAACAAGAAATTTACTAACATGCAAATCAATTTCTCTATATAGTCAATAGAGGACAACGCATTATGAATAATCAACTAATATTAGACTTTGTGATAAGTTCATTATGTGTATTTTTGTATACATTTGAAAATTCATAAAGGTTACTTATTATACATTGTTATTATTTATTAGGATTAATTAGTCATGTAGTCTCAATTTTGGTTGAAAAATTTTAAGTAGGTTCCCATTTTCATTTTTGTTTAAATAAAGTATAATTTTTGAAAAATTGATTTAATTAGGTCCTTTCTATTAGTACTATCAATGACGTTTAAGTCATTACTACGATCAATTTGTAGTTTTTTTTTTAATTTTTAATTTTTGTAAAATTTTTTGTTCTTCACGTGTCAAGTCCATGGCAACATGGCAAGATAATGCTATGTGTCAATATAATTATCAAATAATTTTTTTATATTCAATTTAGTCTTTATATATGTTCTTTTTCAATTCTAACTTTTTTTAAATTGAACAATGTAGTCCTTCTTCAAATTAAGACCACATTTATTATTAGTATTAAAGCTACACTGATATTTATATTAAAATTAAAATTTTTATTAAATATTTCTAAAATTATTTGTAGACTAACTCACTCCATTTAAAAAATTACTTTTAATCTTATTAAAAGGTGAACTAATAATATAGTAATTTTAAACACTTATTAATGGAACATAGATTTATTTAATAAATATAATAATATTTATATAATAAATAATAAAGTATTGTCTGATTTCAAATAAAATAAAATATAAAATAAATATTTGTCTGAATTAAAAATATTAAAATTTGAAATAAAAATAATTTTAAAAATTAACTTTTATTATATGATTAAAAAATAAAAATATACAATAATTTAAATTATTAATATTTACAAATTAAATTTTAATTATAATTATCCTTATAATAATATTGTAATGCAATATATATTATTTTAATTATTTTAGTTTAATATGTTAAAAATTCAATCTAATAAAAATATCAATATAACATTTATACAAATAATAAATTTGGTCTCAATTTAGAGAAAGACAACATCGTCCAATTTTAAAAAGTTAAAAAGACATATATAGAAACTAGATTGGATATAAAACAATGACATTTGACACTGACACTAACATTACATATGGTACTGATATTACCACTTGACACTAATAATGCCCCATGACACGCCATGGACCTTACACGTGAACAAAAAACAATTTAAAAAAACTTCGAAAAAGAAAAAAACACTATAAACTAACATGTGAGAGTGGTTTATAGGATACTGGTACTTTATTAAGAGAAATGATTATTGCTCCTAGAGTATTGAACTAGGAGTGTTATATGTATGATTTGTTTGGTATGGCAGAGTTGTGGTTTTGATAATGTCCTTGAAATAGGAAAATAAATCATGCCATGCATATCTTCTTATGGTTAGGACAGAAATCAAGGTAGATTAGAATTAGGCCATAGTAGAACACATACTAAATCAACCTAACATGAGCATAGTCTATTATGATTCAATATGACGCGAAAAAATTGAAAAGTAACTTAAAAACTGAACTATTAATCAGTTAGGTCAACAAGATAATTGATTAGAAACCTAATCAATTATAAAATTAATTGAATTGATTACAATTTTCAACACAAGTTTTTAAACATGAAAACTAGTATTCTGTCATTACATTTTTTGAGCAACTGAATTCTGGAAAATTATTTAGAGAAGACATTCTTGGAGCACATAGAAGGGACCAACTAAAGTTCATCAAGATCCCTCAAGATTGGAATCAATTGCACGGATCTTGGCTTGGCAAGATGAAGGAAAATCAGAATTGAACAAGGTGTATTCAATCTGATTAGTGAGCTGTGAATTTTGTATTCTGCTATTTGCTAAAACTTACTGTAAAAGTGATTGTGTTTGACGCAAGTGTGTGTATAGCCTTGCTTAAGTGTTTTCCTTGTCTTAAAGTTAAGATTTTCTAAGTGTTTTTGTAAATCTTGTAATGAGATATGGTGAAAAAGACTCTCTAATTGTGATTTGTCACAGGAAACTGGATGTAGATTCCAAGAAATCAAACTAGTATAAATCTTTTGTGTATGCTCTATCCTTTCTTCTCTTTATTTTGGTCATGGTATAAACAATATAATCGTTAAGCATCATATTACATTGTTGCAATTGTTTTAACAAACTACTTTTTTGAAAATTGTTTAGAAAAGATAAAAATTTAGTTAAAGTTGTCAAAACCAATTCACCCCTTGGTTGTGAAAGACTAGCCTAACTATTTTAACAATGATCTAATTAAATCAATTTTTCAAAAATTTAATTTAATTGAAAAGAAAAACAAAAATTAAAAAATTATTTATAATTTTTTAACTAAACTTATCACTAAATGACTAATTAAACCTATTTATTATCATTTTATCTTTAATTAAATTTATTTTTTATTATAATAAAAAAAATCTGAAATCTAACTGGTCGAACACAGGTACATATACTATCTGGGGATTTCTTCCTGCACCTCCAATATTTCTTTTGCATCCCAAGTATTTTTAAAAATCCAAACCTGCCCTTTGACCACTTGCTACATTAAATGTGAAATTTTGAATCTCCGCATTCTCTCTCTTATTTATTGAAAACGAATCTCCACTCTTTTTTTAACCTAGTGTCGTCCTCACCCCGAAAAGCTTTGTGTCACTCCTTCCTCACACCTCTCTGGTTTCACTCTCCTTCCTCGTGCCTCACTCGTTTTTCTCCTTTGTGGTCTCTCCACTTCTCATCTCCCACATTCCTCTACATTAAGGTCATGTTCATATGCCTTCGTCGTATTTTTTCCTTCTTCGTAGTTATTGTCATGTTTGTCATGCATGTATAGATAGTTATAGGCATTATTTAGTTTATTCGAGGATAGATGTACATGAAAAAAGGTGCCAAAAATTTGAACCACAGACCAGAAGTCAACTTTCACAAGTGATTAAATTATGGAAACCGATTTCCGTAACACACTAGATTTCGAAAGTGACGACTTCCGTAAGAAACTAGTTTCTGGAAGTGGCGAGATCCGTAAGCAACTAGTTTTTGGAAGTGGCGAGATCCTTAAGCAAGTCGTTTCTGGAAGTGACGAGATTCGTAAACAAGCAAATGGTTTCAAGAAGTGGCGAGATCCGTAAGCAAGTGATTTCCGAAAGTGACGAGATTTGTAAACAACAGGTTTGTAGAAGTGACGAGATCCGTTTTCAACTAATTTCCAGAAGTGACGAGATCCGTTTTCAACTAATTTCCAAAAGTGACGAGATCCGTAAACGAATGGTTTCCGAAAGTGCACTACCATAAATAAGAAATAATTTCGGAAGTGCACTTTCGTTTTGAGCTTGAATCGATTCTATGATATATATTTTTTTCCAATATAAATTTTTTAATATTTAATACTTTATTAATGTTTTTTTGTTATGTAAATTTTTTTAGGATTACGTTGTAATTTTAATTTTTAGTTAATTTTAATTTAAATTAATTTTAAAATTAATTAATTATAATGTTAATTAATTATACTTTTGATTAATTATAATTTTGAATAATTATAATTTTAATATATTTTAAAATTTGTTAATACCATTTTTTTCAATACCACTTTTATCAAACTAAAAATATAAAAAAAAATTTAAAATATTTCTGTAACAATAAATAAATATAAAACAAAGATAATTTGGTGAATGGGACGTTTATGGAAATAGGGCATTTTTCGGAAGTGGAGGCAAGTGAAATTGGTGAATTTCGGAAGTCGACTTTAGTGGTTAAGTAAATGTTCAGAAGTCAACTTTTGATTTTTTTTTTTAATATTTTTTAAGTAATTTTTTATATATAGTTTTTGGTCTATATATTAATTTTTTTTAGTATTTTTATGTTTTTATTTCAAATTGTAATTAATTTTAATAGGTAATAATTTTAATTTGTAATAATTTTACTTTGTAATTATTTTAATTTGTTATTATTTTAATTTTTAATAATTTTATTTGTAATTATTTTAATTTGTAATAATTTTAATTTGTAATAATTTTAATTTATAATAATTTTAATTTGTAATTGGGTGCCGTTTTATTGTTTTTAGAAAGTGGGTATTTTCGGAAGTGTGAATAATTTTCGAAAGTGGGTACAAATGATTTTTTTTATATATATTTTTTAAGTAATTTTTTTATTTGTATTTTTTAGTTTTTATGTTAATTATTTTAGTGTTTTTACGTTTAAATTTAAAATTGTAATTAATTTTAATTTGTAATAATTATAATTTTTAGTAATTTTAGTTTTTAATAATTTACTTTGTAATTATTTTAATTTGTATTAATTTTAATTTTTAATAATTTTAATTTGTATTTATTTTAATTTATACTTATTTTAATCTCTAATTAAAAAATTCTGAATTCTGAAAGTCGACTTCCGTTATCTCTTTTCGGAAGTTGACTTCCATAAGTGGGGGCAATTGTTTTTTTGTATTTAGTTTTTCTTTTTAGTTTTTATGTTAATTTTTTTAAGTGTGACAGTTTTCGGAAGTTGACTTCTGGTCAAATAGATTTCGGAGTGCATGGTCATATTATAACATTTACTATCATTTAATTCGTTTGTTGAACCAACCACCAAGTTCCGAAACTTCATCAATGCTTAATTATTACTCTTTCATTATTTATTTTTTAATTTTAATTTAATTTTCAAAGGACATAAATGGAACACTACAAATTTTTGGAGGTGCAGAAGAAATATCAGGGGTGCTGGAAGAAAACCCCATGCTATCTTTACCAAGCCATAAAAAGAGTAGAATGGGCCTCATTCACAAAGCCTACCGCTACAAAAACCAACAATGACAACAAAGTGAACCAACTCCATTTTTTTTTTCACTAGACTTAAATATAAAACTATTTAAAATTGTAAATTAATGATTTGTCGCTTTAACCAAATCCTGATAATGATTAGATGTTGGCATTTGGATATCAAATTAAAAAAAGAATGATACTTCGTGTCAAAGACTAAACTGATCTTTTGCGCCTATATTCTTTTTTATTTTAGACGTTATTGCAAGAGTTATTGGGATTAAACTGTGAATTGGACTAATCAACCATTCTAATTCAAAACTCACTGATTTATTTCCATTACTATTTTATTACGTACCTCCAAAATGGGATAAAACAAAAGACATAAACAAGAAGAGCACTAATGACACTTTTTCTAACATTTTTTGTAATATTTCTATTGATAGTCAACCTTATTCAACACTTTTCTATTGTTTTTTTCTGTACTCTTTTTATTATTGTTTAAAATCTGTTCTCTTTTAAATTTCAATCAATGACAATGCTAGGCTAATTATCTTTTGGGTTCTATTATTGCTTCACTCAAATTTAAATATTTTAATCTTTACAAATTAAAAAGCATCCTTATCCAAACAAAATTGCCACCTTAAAACTTGTCGTTTCATAGCAAAACATGAGTTTCTTCTGTCTCGGCCGGCCAAAAAAAAACTAAAAACTTGTCTGTTACGGAAGAAGTTCCTTCCACCAGACAGAATCTCTTCTTTTCTATTTCTTCTTTCTCTGTTCCCACTTCCCAGTCCAACAAATCAATCATGAACCTTCCATTTCCCGCCATTTTTATCATGTTCATCATCTCCATCCCTTCATCCATCGCCGCCGCCGGCGTCGGCGTCGACGCCATTTCCCGCCTTATTGAGATCCAAGACCGCGAAAGGGCTTCTCCTTCCGTCCAGGAAGCCGCCGCGCGCGGCGTCCTCCTCCGCTTGTTGCCTTCTCACTCCTCTAGCTTCCACTTCCAGATCATCTCCAAGGAATACATATCTATTCTTTTATTCTTGCCGTAGCTTATCGCTGATTCTTAATCTAACCGAAGTCGTTAATGATTTCTTTTTCTACTGTTTTGCTATTAACAGAAGCAATGCGGTGGTGAATATTGCTTCGTTATCAAAAACCTTCCTTCTTTCGGGACACTAGGGGATCCTCAAATTCTGTATGTCTCTTGTGATTTTCTTAACAGCGTGCGAGAGATTTTCGATTGGAATAATTTTTTGTGTTCCGTTATTCATTTGAAAATTATTCTGTTGGCTGAATTCATCGGTGGCGCCATGATTTCTGATGTATAGTTTGATAGCCTAACTTACTCAGTGGACAATCATAACTTACTAGCAGAGTGCTGAGTCATTCTCTTTTCTCTTTTAAAGTACTTTTTTTTATATATTTTTAACTTTCTAAAAGTATTAGTAAAATATGAAAACTTCTTATGCATTATTAGTGGAAAAATATATTTAAATAGATTTTATTTTATAGTTAGGAAATATTTAACTTTATGAAAAATATATTTAAATAACTATATAGAGATTTTATTTTATATTTAAATAACTAATTAATTTTTTGTTTGTTTTAGTTTTATTCCTAGACTTTAAAAGTTTAATTTTAATCATTAAAAATATTTTTATTAAATTAAATTTATAACTTTATTAATTTATTACATTAATTTTGTTAATGTGAAAATGCGTGATAAATTGTTAGTGGTGTCAGATCACAAAGACGATATCATAACTATAATTTGACTCTGTTAATGACAAAAAGTATAGAAAATAAAGTTGATTTAATAGGTACACTTTAAAAGATTAAAATAAAACCTTTAAAATTTAAAAAATAAACTGAAATAAAATATAAATAAAAGGAAGAATATTTAACTAAGTCTTTATCCTAAAAAAAGTAGAGTCTTAATACTTAATAAAATAATAAAACTGTCTTCTCAAAAAAAAAAAATTAAAAATTGTAGTTAGAGAAAAAAAATAAAAAAAAGAGGTAATTTCAATTTCAATTGAAATTTTTTTAGATTGAAAACATGAATTCTTTCAAGAGTGGTCAATATGAATTTTCCCGAGACAAAGTTGAACACACCAATGCTTTTCTGCTAGCATTTCTCTGTAACTCAATCGGAAACTGATGGAGTGGAATTTGTTGCGATGATTTTGAATCCTTAAATAGGATTGAAGGCACAACTGGAGTGGACATAGTGTCGGGTCTGCACTGGTATCTGAAGCATTGGTGCGGTTCCCACATATCATGGGACAAAACCGGTGGCTCGCAACTATTTTCCGTGCCCGATACGGGCTTTCTCCCTCGCATTCCCCACTCTGCAGGGGTCTCTGTTCAGAGGCCTATTCCGTGGAGCTATTACCAAAATGCAGTTACTTCTAGCTGTAAGTTACTTCTTTGTGTGGAATTTGATGTTACATGATTTTGTTTCGTGTTCGTGTGGTGTGATGTTATTGCTTTATCTGGGTGTGGAAGATTCCTTCGCTTGGTGGGACTGGGAAAGATGGGAAAAGGAAATTGACTGGATGGCTCTGCAAGGTGTCAACTTGCCGCTTGCGTTTACGGGACAAGAGGCTATCTGGCAGAAAGTGTTCCAGGTCGCTTTCTTACCAATTTGCATTAAAACAAGTTTGTGGTATGTGTTTGCTATTCTAGCGTCTTTGTGAGGATTGTTTTATAGTTTGATAAAATGGAAATTACCATTAAGGATTTGAGGTTGGTTTCATTAGTTTTGGAAAAATGGAAATTACCATTTTTGAAAATGTTGATCGATATGCTGTGGTTGATTTACCGTTTGGCCTTGTTCAACTTATGTTTTTGTCCGGTAAACTTAGTTAAGTAATGTGTTTGGTCTCCCTCAAAAGTCTGTTTGCTCTCCTACATTTGACTTGAAACCAAGTTTCTATTGAAAACAATGTGATATCAAGGTTGTTTTTAAAAATTCAGTTTGCAAATAAAGTTCATTCAAATATTAGTTTGCAAACTGTAATCAAAACATGCGCTTTGATCGTGTTTGTAAATTCGTATACAGCCTTTTAAAAAGAATCCCACTTTCCGGTGCATGAAACTTAGAAGGAAGAGGCTTGATGGATTGGTGGTGCACTGAAGCACACACTTTTAGGGACTAAAGTTGATTTCATAACTCGTATAAAGGACAAAACAATCATCTTTTTCATCTAAATTGATGTCAGCTTCTTTGACCATTTGATGCTAATGATGAAATGTAGATGAATATCTTGATTTAGGCCTTAATTCTGTAATTTGTTTATTCAAATTATAATATCAGGAGCTCAATAATCTTAGGTATTGTACAGCTTTATTCTGTTCCATGAAGTATTGCTTAGATAGCTATCTGACTTTATATTCAACCTACAGGAGAAATTTAACATGAGTATTTCTGATTTGGATGATTTCTTCGGAGGTCCGGCATTTCTGGCATGGTCACGCATGGGGAATTTACATGGGTGAGTGGAAGGATTCACGAGCATATAGTTCCACTTTTACAGTTCACATGTTTTTAGCTTAATGTTGATGTGTGAAATATCAATATTGGAAAAATTTAGGTTGAAACTAGCATAGTGCATATGTAACTGCTTAAACCTTTCAGTTTCGTTGCAAAATTGTCGAGTTTGAGGTTTTTGGAAAAACCTTTCTCTATGCCTTGATTGTCATTTTTCCTGTTTCAGGATGTCATAGTTTTAGTGAAATGTGTAACTATTTTGAGTGATAATGCAATTCCAGATGGGGTGGACCTCTGCCACAGAGCTGGTTTGATAATCAATTAATCTTACAGAAGAAAATTCTCGCCAGAATGTATGAGCTTGGAATGACACCAGGTACCCATTAGATCGTTATTATTATTATTGACTCCTCCACCTAACAGCAATAAACTATTTTTCGATCTTTATGCAAACTATTGAATGGCCCTGGATTGAAAATTAATATTGTTCTTTTGGTTTAAGTCCTTCTGTGGAAGTAGAATTTATAAATGTTGAAAATTAACTTTCAGTGCTGCCAGCTTTTTCTGGAAATGTCCCTGCTGCTCTAAAATATATATTTCCATCAGCAAAAATAACACGCTTAGGAAATTGGTGAGTACAACTGTGTATGCGTTGAGTTAAACTTGAATTTAGTTAGTCTATTTATGAAGCAATAACACTGGTCTAAGAATTTAATTGACAATGTTTTCAATTCTCACTCAATATATAATTAGGATATTTCTGTAGGAATATTGGAAATTTGATAAGTGTCATCGAAAAGCAATATGCCTATGACCTTTTTCCATTGTGCTATAGGTTTTCTGTAAAGAACGACCTCAAATGGTGCTGCACTTATCTTCTTGACGCAACTGATTCTTTGTTCATTGAGATTGGGAAAGCATTCATTGAGAAACAACTACAAGGTGGGCAGAGTTGTTGGCACAATAAAATGTTAACGGAAATTGTTTTGTATAAATACCCAGATACGAATTTAATTGTATGTGATGTTTTTTATTATGTTTTCACCCAGAGTATGGAAGAACCAGCCATATATATAACTGGTAAGTCTTTCTTCACTCGACTGTTTTAATATTAATATATGTTGTGAAAAAATGTGCAGATAGTAAGCCATAATTGTGAAATTATTTTTCTTGATTTTAGAAAGAAACAATACATTGGTATTTAAAGGAAAAACGAAATCCTAATAAAAGGAAATAAATCTTCTGAAATAAAGAATCTGAATGAGCTCCAAATCTACCAAATAAACTTGTAATCCCATATTTATTATTCAAATCAATTTATATTTATAGTACATTGAATGTGCAATATCTACACCCGTATTGTAACACTCCTTCTCGAGCTGAGGAATAAATGTCCTCCATTCCCTGCTTGGTTATGAGATTATGGAAGTCTGAGGTATTAAGTTCTTTTGTCTACTCATCAGCCACTGGCTGCTTGGATGGAATTATGACATAGCATACTAAACTTTCTTCTAATTTTGCCTTAATGAAGTGTCTATCTATTCCTTTATGTTTTATTCTGTCATACTGAATGGGATTGTGTAATGTTTATTGCTGATTTATTATCATAGTAAACTTCTTGGGTCCCTCCAAATTAATCTTCGAGTCCTCTAAATTTTTAGACATTATAGCTCACATTGATCTTTTATCAACAAGAAAACCTGCATAATTTGCATCAGTGTAGGCTTCAAGAGTTAGTCTTCCATTTCTTTTGAACAGTATTCCCTTTCCAGAGTTGCCCTTCAAGTAATACAGAGTTCTATAAGCAGCTTGAACATGAGATTCCTTCAATTCATGTATAAATTGACTAATGACACTTACTAAATGAGCAATGTCTGGCTGTGTGTGAGCCAAATATATTAGTTTTCCAACCGGTCTTTGATACATCTTTTGGGATTCATTGGAGTTGATACCGGTCTGCACCGAATTTCCCCAGTTTCTGCCAGCAAGTCAGTTACATATTTTTGCTGAGATATGAAAATTCCCAGGTTAGAATAGGCTACTTCAATCCCTAAAAATACTTTAATCTTCCTAGCTCTTTCAGTTCAAATTATTGGACTAGTATCCGTTTCATTCTTCCTTCTCTTTTTCATCATTTCTAGTCACTATAGTATCATCAAAGTAAATTAGAAGTACTGTTACCCCCTCTTTCCCGGAATGTTAGTAAACAAAGTGTGATCTCCTTGATTTTGTTTGTAGTCAAATCCTTTCATAGCTTTTGTGGATCTTCCAAACAAAGCTCTAGGAGATCGTTTCACTCCATAAAGAGTCTTTCGTAGTCTGCATACTTTTTTTCTTCTCTTTCAAACCAGTTGAATATTCATGCAGATTTCCCCTAGGTTTCTGATAGAACACTTGAGGAGGAGGGGCTGATACAGCAGGAAAAAAAGAGTGAAGAAGACCGTGTTAGTGGAAGGCCCAAAATATGGAAGGTTTACTCTAGGAGGAAGAAAATAGACCCAGAGAATATTAATTAGTTAGGAAGGGTAATGACGTGGAAAAAGAATACAAGTATTTGAGAGGGGAAGAAAGAGAGAGGTGGGTACGGAGAGTTTGTTATGAAATAGGGAACGGAGAGTGGTCTCTCTGGAGGAGTCATAGACTCTGGAAAGATACTATACTGTCTTACACTTGGTTTGCTCATTTTCACATATTCAATAATACAGTTTCCATACACTATCATTTTCTGTTCTGTTTTGAATTGATTTTGCTGTCATAGACCTATCAGTTTCCATGGAGAAACACATTTTTATCATCATAATGCAGAAGTTTCCAATCAAAGTTGTAACTAAAGGCAAAAGAATCCTTACAATATCCATTTCAGCAATTGGTGCAAAAGTCTTTTTTAGTAGTCTATTTCATAAGCTTGAGTGCATCCCATGGCGGCCATCCTCGATTGTACCTTTCAATAGATCCGTTAGCCTTATATTTTACTATAAATATTCATTTGCAATCAACAATATCCTTTTCTTTGGGTTTGTCAACAATTTCCCAAGAACTATTCTTTTCCAATGCATCCGTCTCCACTTTCATGGCATCTCTCCATTCTTGCTTTGTCAAAGCTTCAGTAATAGTGTTAGAAACAAGAAAATTCAAACTAACGATGAACTTTTATGGTTAGCTGATAATCTATCTAGAGAAACATAATATGCTATCTAATTATGTTTGAATAGCTAGATGCTTTTTACCTGACATTTTGAAATATGTAAACTCTTACCATTAAATGGTTGAGTTTTACTCAGAATCCATGCAGTTACTGTAAATAAATGTCAAAACTAACAACTTCTGGAACTTATTTACGTCTTTTACAGGAAAAGTTTATTTTTATACTTTTGTTGAAAACTATTAGTGTAGAGCCAGCTGTTACTCTTTAAACAGCTGTCATTCTGTTATGCTTAGTTGATATACAGCTGTCAATCTGTTGTTAATTTGTTAGTATTGTTGTGTATAAATACGTGTTATACTCTATTGTAAAAGTAAGTAACATCTATTCAACATATTCAGTTTTCCTATGTTGAAAGTGCTTCTCCTCTTATGTTCTTACTCTTTTCTATTATGGTATCACGAGCCCAAAATCTCCACTAATGGAGTTGTCGCATCCTACTTTCTCAACCTCCTCCATTCCTTCTTTTCATCCCATCTCTGAGAAGCTGAGTGAGTCCAACTTTCTTTTATGGCAGCACCAAGTTGAACCGGTGATCAAAGCACAAAAACTGCTGAGATTTGTTGTGAGTCCTGTTATTCCTATGCGGTTTGTTACTGAAGATGATCGTGCAGCAAGCAGTGAGAATCTAACGTACTCAACTTGGGAACAGCAAGACCAAGTCCTTCTATCGTGGCTTCAATCAACGCTTTCTTCTTCAATCTTGTCTTGATTGATCGGTTGTGTACATTCGTATGAAGTTTGGGATCAACTTCATGACTATTTTCAAAAACAAACGCTTGCGAAAGCTAGATAGTTACGAACAGAACTTCGCACCACGACGCTTGAGCAAAAATCAATGTCTGAGTTTCTTCTTCGCATTAAGTGTTTGGTTGATGCTCTTAGCACTTCCGGTGATCCTGTTTTGCCTTGCGAACATCTAGATGCTATTCTTGAAGGTTTGCCAGAAGATTATGGACCGATTATATTGGTTATCGAAAGCAAATTTGATCCTCTTCCGATTCATGAGGTTGAGGCGCTGCTCCTTGCGCATGAGTCCCGTTCACAAAAGTTTGTTCGAAAGAAGTTACTCGAATCTCCTTCGATTAACGTTGCTCAAGACGGATCCAGTTACAATCTCCAAACAACTCCGTTCTCTGGTCCAGCATTTCAATAACACATACTCTGTTAATAGAGACAATCCTGGCTATATTGGCAATTCTAATCGGTCTGGCAATTTTGATCGAATAACCACTGTATATAATGCGGAGGTGGTGGTTTTAGTCATGACACTCGTGGTCGTGGAGGCAACGGCAGAGGAAGAGGTCGTTATGCAAACTTCTAGTGCCAAGTTTGCTTGAAATTTGGCCATACTGCAGTTGTGTGTCATTATCGGTTTGATTTTGATTATCAACCTAACTCAACGTTAATCCTTCAAGAGCCTGTGTTTTGCAATTCTTCAAGCACGTCAGATGTTCGACAGAATGTGTCACAGACCAAAGATGCTGTTCCAAGTGCCATGCTCCTTAACTTTGAAAATCAGGATCCAAACCTTACTACTACCTCTGTCTTCATACTGTAAAACTCATGGTATTGTTCATAGGCTTATCTGTCCTCATACACATCATCAAAATGGTGTTGTTGAGAGGAAGCATAGACATATTGTTGAGTTGGGAATGACTCTTCTTAAGCAAGCCTCTCTTCCAATCAAGTTTTGGGAATTTGCCTTTCAAACCTCTGTTTACTTAATCAACAGGTTGCCCACATCCTCCTTACAGTTTCAAGTTCCTTACACTGTCCTGTTTCACAAATCTCCTAATTAGGCCTTTTTGAGAAACTTTGGTTGCTCTTGTTATCCCTTTCTACGTCCCTATAACAAACACAAGTTGGAATTCAGGTCTCATGAATGTATATTTTTAGGCTATTCTCCTTCTCATAAGGGCTATAAGTGTTTGTCACCTAGTGGTCATTTATATGTTTCCAAGGATGTTGTCTTTAATGAATTGAAGTATCCTTTTCATGACTTATTTCCCACCATTAGTAATAAATATGTTGTTTCTCCCATTGTGGATAGTTTGCCCAATGCCAATATTCCCATTGTTTCGTCTTCTCCTTCTACTCTAGGTGTAACAAGTCAGTTTTCTCCACCCACCAATACTACTTCTGTTGTTATTCCTCATGAGCCAGCTGTTACTGCTCCTGTTTCTGGTCAGTCTCCAGGTTCTGTGAGTCATTCTCCTCTTCCTCATTCCTCTCACAAAATATACATCCTATGCAGGTCTAAAGCTAGAGTTCTTAAAGCCAAAGTTCACCCTTCTCTTTTGTTAACAACCTGTGAACCCAACAATGTGAAACAGGCCCTTGCTGATCCTGAGTGGTTTGCTGCTATGAAACAAAAGTTTCAAGCTCTTATTGATAATAATACTTGGGAGTTAGTTGCTCTTCTGAATGATAGACAACCAGTGGGTTGTAAGTGGGTTTTTCGAATAAAAGAAAATGATGATGATTCTATGAACAGGTACAAAGCCCGCTTAGTGGCTAAAGGATTCCATCAAGTTGCAGGTTGTGATTTTACTGAGACATTCTCTCCTGTCATAAAACCTGTTACCATTCAATTGATACTTACTCTTGCTACTAACAAGTGGGATTTGTTTGAACTCGATGTTAATAATGCATTCCTAAATGGTTCTCTTCAAGAAACTATATATATGCAACAACCTCCAAGGTTTGACAGTGGTGATATATCTCTAGTTTGCAGACTTAATAAAGCCATATATGGTCTTAAGCAAGCCCCGAGGCAGTGGTTTCAACGTCTAAAACAGATTCTGCTACAACTTGGTTTTGTTGATAGCAAGTGTGATCCTTCTTTGTTCATTTACAGGGATAACAAGAGTACTGTGTATGTTTTAATATATGTGGACGACATCATAATTACTGGCAGCTCCTTTTCTCTGATTCAACGCTTTATATCTCAGTTTCATTCTAACTTTTCTCTTAAACAATTGGGTAAATTGGATTACTTTCTTGGTATAGAGGTTAAGTCTCTTCTTGATGGCTCTCTTGTTTTGACTCAAAGTAAGTATATTAGAGATCTCTTATAAAAGACTAAAATGGTTGAAGCTCAATCTGCTTCATCACCTATGACAACGCACTGCAAACTCAGTAACATGGGACATATTATTTTCATGACCCCTCTTTACAGGTCAGTTGTTGGTGCCCTTCAGTATGTTACTGTAACTCGCCCCGAATTAAGCTATGTTGTTAATAAAGTGTGCTGGTTTATGGCTACTCCGTTGGATTCGCATTGGGTTGCTGTCAAGCGTATTTTGTGATACTTAAAAGGCTCTGTTAGTCATGGCTTACATATTCAAGCAGCTCCTTCCTCCAAACCGTTTCTCATCAAAGCTATATGTGATTCGGATTGGGCCTCTGATCTTGATGATCGACGTTCTACGTCAGGGGCTGCAATCTATTTTGGACCCAATCTTGTCTTTTGGTGGTCGAAGAAACAGACTATTTTTGCTAGGTCCTCCACTGAAGCAGAATATCACTCTTTAGCAAGTGCTGCAGCAGAAATTACCTGGATCCAAACTCTTCTTGCTGAATTAGTTGTTTCCTCCGTTGTGCCAGCTTTATATTGTGATAATCAGAGTGCGGTTGCTGTCACTCACAATCCAGTTTTACATTCTCGCACCGAACACGTGGAAATAGATGTTTTCTTTGTCAAGGAAAAAGTCTTAACTCAGCAGCTTCAAGTTTTTCATATACATGCAACAGATCAGTGGGCTGATGCCTTAACTAAGCCTCTGACTCCTAGTCGTTTTCTGTTTTTATGTTCCAAACTCAATGTTGTTGATTCACTTTGTAATTCTCAACCCCATTGAGTTTGTGGGGAGCTATTAGTGTAGAGCCAGCTGTTACTCTTTAAACAGTTGTCATTCTGTTATGCTTAGTTGATATACAACTGTCAATCTGTTGTTAATCTGTTAGTATTGCTGTGTATAAATACGTGTTATTACTCTATTGTAAAAGTAAGTAACATCTAGTCAACATATTCAGTTTTCCTCTGTTGAGAGTGTTTCTTCTGTTCTTACTCTTTTCTGTTAAAAACAATCACATTCAATGCACAGAAGTTTGAAGACACGAGTACTTTTACTTTATTTTATCATTAAAATATCTTTTCAGTTCATTAAAAATTATCAGTGTATTTTGAATTGTGATTGTGATTGTGATTTATATGCATATGCTTCATCTTACTATCGGCTGTTCATAAAGAAAACCCTGATTTCATTAACAAAGAGTATGTTGGACTAATCCCAGTGATACTTTTGACGAGAACACCCCACCAATTGATGATCCAGAGTACATTTCATCATTAGGTGCAGCAATTTTTAAAGGATTGCAGAGTGGTGATGATGAAGCTGTTTGGCTGATGCAGGTAATAGAAATGAGTTTTTTTTTTATTAGTTAACCTTGATTTGATGCTGCTAAGTGCTAGCTTTGGTATATAAGCTTAGATTTTCATGGAAGTAGACTCGTGAATCCACCAACTCTTAATGGATCCTACTGCTTCTATACAGGGGTGGCTGTTTTCATATGATCCCTTTTGGAGACCTCCTCAAATGAAGGTTATATTCATAATATTTGACCTCTGAACTCTATTGCATATTTTCACCGAAAGCTTAAAATAAACAAAGTTGTCTTAGATCTGTCTAAGCAAACTATTTTTTCCAACTTAGTTTATTTTTGTCCTTTGCAAGGATTTCAATTATATTGGTTTTCTCAACTAAAATTTGATTGTTGCTTAGAATCTCCATTATGCATAGAGACTATAGTTAGTTTCCTTTTTCTTCCATCTGTGCTTGTACAAGACAACGGCTTGAATAATCCATATACATGTGTGGACAAATGTATTTATTAGACAGTATAAATTCTTTCTAGAATAGTGTTCACTCTGGTTGTTCCTTCTTAATTAATTATGATTCATATGTGATTCTTATTTTCAGGCCCTTTTACATTCTGTTCCTGTTGGAAAGCTGGTGGTTCTAGACCTATTTGCTGAAGTAAAACCCATTTGGGTTACCTCAGAACAGTTTTATGGAGTTCCCTACATCTGGAAAGTCATTTTCCATTTTATATTTATAAATAAATATAATGGTGTCATTCCTGGCTGTGACATGCTATAACTTTTGTCTATAACTATGCAACAGGATATTAAAACTTTGGAATTCATTAATTTGATAGATAGATATATTTATTTGCTTATTGATTTGATGTATAAATAAATTTATGTAATGTTATTATTATTGACTTGGTGTGTTATGCCTCACAGGTGTATGCTGCACAATTTTGCAGGAAACATTGAAATGTATGGGGTATTAGACGCGATAGCATCTGGGCCAATTGATGCACGCACAAGTATTAACTCAACAATGGCAAGTTATTCATTTTTATTGTTGACTCAATTTTATATTTACTTTCTCACTATTGAATTATATGAATGAAGTGAGGATAGATAGATAAAGAAAACAATAACAAAAATGAATATTTCTCAACAATAAAATGTTAAATTAAATTGATGTCCTGTAGTATATATGATTACGGTTTTATATAAAATATATATATATATATATATATATATATATATATTTATCTTTCAATTTAGTCTAAGCAATAAACACTAAACTCTTAGCATATTTTCAAAAGCAAATTAAGCTTTCCCATTTAAAATTAGTTTTTGAAACCAAAATTTATTTTGTAAATACTTCAAAAGCGGTTTAAATTAATTTAAAAACTGAATTTTGAAAGAAAAATAATTTAAATCCAGTTACGTTTATGTTTAGGCATTTTTCATGAACAGTTACGTTTTCCAAGTTAGAAGTTGGTGTATCTATGAACATAATAAATATAATCTCTTTGAGATCTACTATCTACAGTGTAGTTTACTGTTCAAACATGGTTTGAGTTGAAAAATGTCATTTCTCGTTCAATGTGGTCTGCTGCCCAGCGTGAGAGATATATTCTCAATCTCTTATCTTTTCAACTCCCATCAAAATTTGAATCACGCACTATGTTATAATTACTTTCACAAAGTCACTCTGCTAATAACTTTTCATATTTATTATTACCAATTTGATTTAATGAAGGTTGGAGTTGGAATGTCTATGGAAGGTATTGAACAGAATCCCATTGTCTATGATTTGATGTCTGAAATGGCATTTCAGCACAAGAAAATTGATGTTAAGGTAAAATGAGAGAATCTTTGGTGTAAAGAGGTTGCCTTTATTTACTCATGGTTTTCCTATATTCTGCTAGGAGGATCACATGTAACCTGAGAAACTCCCCATAATGTGGGTGACCAGTTCTGTTGAATGTGAAATGTACTTTTATTGTTTGCAAGTTTCATTCTGGAGACACTTTCTCCCAAACCAATTTCATTATCCACCTCTACTAGGTAATTTTTTGGACTTATACATAATTCCAACTTGTTGTCTTCTATCTCTCCTCCTATGCATGCAAATCCATGTTTACAGAACAACAGAATATTTATGAACCCCATGTTGCTGATAATTTTGATCCATAGCTATATCTTTTCCTTAACCACGAGTAAAATCAGCGTAACCATGGAAACAATATAGAAATCAAGTATATTCCTTTGGCAATACTTTTTGTCATGCTTATATCTATGTATTGTTCATTAGTGCTCTGATACAACAACGGTAGGAGCCCATTTAGCTTACCATAGCTCTGTCGTTTGTCCTTTACTAGTGAGTTTGGTCTCTGCTGTTAATATCTGAAGTTGTAAGCACTGCACACCTGCCACTGAATCCATATTTTCTTTTATTTGTTTTATAACATGTAGGACAATAAATAAATACTAAATAGACATGCATTATATGACTTCTGTGTTTCCAACATTGTAAATGTTTTCTTTTCCATTATCATCTATCTACTTTTGTTCCCTATACCCGTGCATCTGGTTCATAGAAAAATGCTTCTTTTATTTCATATCTATCTTCAGTCTTCACTAACTTGGTAATGCTTTTAGATTGAAATACATGAACGTTTCTTTTTCAGGCATGGGTTGACTTGTATTCAACTAGACGATATGGACAATCACTTCCTTTAATACAAAAGGGATGGAATGTCTTATATCACACCATTTATAATTGCACAGATGGAGCCTATGTAAGTACTTGATCGAAACTTATAACTTTCCTCGGATTAACAATTTCTTCCAGTTAATCCTGGAAAAGAAGACCTTCTATGTGATTGTGTTCAACTTCTACTGATCCTCATTTATTGCCTTCCCCTTTATACATACTTCATTTTCATTGTATGATACATCCAGATTGATAATACGTTTCATACACTTCACTAAAGTGTCGAATTTTTTCTTCTTAGACACTTCTCTAACACAATGTTAATGTTAATGTTAAAGACGACAGAAATGATTTTTTTCAGATGTTAAAGTCACAAACTTTTTGTGTAAGCTTCTATTTTTCCTTTATACAAGCAAACAGTCTATTTTGCATTTACAGTTTCTCTTGACCGCGACTTTTTAGTTTTCTCTTCTGTTTAAAATTGTCTTTAGATGAACTCGAGTTACTTTAGGTGAACTTGATTGAGAGGGTATCTTGTTCGATAATAATCTTCAACAAGCTGGTGGCATGTTTTAAATGAATTGTACCCTATTTTTTCTTTTTTTTAAATTTCAAATCGATGAATTAGATATATTTTTGTATTAAGAAATAATGTGTTCCTATTTTTATGTTTGACTAACTTTTTTTATAAATGATTTTAAATATATAAATCTTAATCATCAATGGACTGTGTCTGTGCTTCACATGTTTATAAGGCAGGAAAACAAATGATACGTCACATTTTTCGCCAGTTTATTTTCTAATAAACTTTTTCATAAATGACAACCTTAATTGTACATCTTATGCTAGTCCTAGACAGTAATGCATAAGTTCGTATCGTATATCAAATAAAAGTTTGACCAGTTATTCTTGTGTGTGGAAACAGGACAAAAACAGAGATGTCATCGTAGCATTCCCTGATGTTGACCCTTCCTTAATTTCAGTACAGCATGATCAGTCTCATCACTATGACAGGCCCTCAGCAACATTTATCAAGGAAACGACCGATACATTTGATCGACCACATTTATGGTATTCAACTTCTGAAGTAATCTATGCATTGGAGTTATTTATAACTAGTGGAGATGAACTTTCTAGAAGTAAAGCTTACAGGTGAGACTGAGAGAAGTTGGTTGTATTATGATTTTTTCTCCTGTTTCAGCACTTAGCTACATGTAACTCGTTGTTTTGTCTTACTATATGTCGAGGTTTTTATCCAGATCCATCATGTTTATTCTTTACCCAGGTATGACCTAGTTGATCTGACTAGACAAGTCTTGGCAAAATATGCAAATGAATTGTTCTCTGAGGTCATAGAGGCATATAAATCACAGGATCTCCATAGAATGACCCTTCTCAGCCAGAGATTTCTGGACCTTGTGGAGGATTTGGACACACTGTTGGCTTGCCATGATGGGTTTCTTCTGGGACCTTGGTTAGAAAGTGCAAAGCAACTAGCTCAAAATGAAGAACAGGAGAGACAGGTTTGATTTACTGTAATTGGCACAAAAAATTGAAAATTCCCTTGTTCTATTCTTCTATTGATGTGACCTAAATGTTTGTAGTTTGAGTGGAATGCTAGAACGCAAATCACCATGTGGTTTGACAACACAAAGGAAGAAGCCAGTCTGCTTCGTGACTACGGTATGAATAACAATTAATTACTTGCTATGCTATTAAACCTTGCTTCACTGGGTAGGATGTGTTAGCCTTTTTTACAGCAACATTTTGCCATGTTTGAATAAACTAGAGAAAACAAAACATGAACAATCTCTTTTCTAAATTTAACTGAGTTTATTAATTTATAGAAATTTGTCATTTATTTATTCAAAAGTTTATTTTTAACTTATACATGAATTATTTTAACTTATAATATTTTTTGGGCTAAATATGTTTGCAATCCTTAAACTTGGACGAAGAATTGGTATTCGTCCGTGTCCCATTGATACACTTTAGTCTCATACTTTAAAAATGAATGAATACAGTCCTTTTAACTTTAAAATTTTCTTTTACGTATTAAATGGCATTTCAGGTTAGCATTTGAATTGGTAAGTGTCAAATGGTATAAATAGCTCAAACTCCGGTCTAAATATTGTTTGACATGTCAGAAAAACTTAATGCAGTTGGGTTAGGAGATTATATTTATTCATTTTTAAAGTTTGAATATTAAACAGGGACAAATTTCAATATTGCGTCAAAGTTTAGGGTCTAAACATATTTAACTCTTTTTTCTTTCTTCGTATAAGTACTTCTACAAAGGATTACACAGATAGGATTTATAAAGTTAAGGCTTGTATACCTTTTGCTTTTGCTTTTGTAAATGGTAAGCACTCCCCTTTCTTAATGAAGAGCTTCTCTGGAACCCACAGAGAAAAGGGAAATAAATCAATTAATAGAAATGTTATGTATAGTAATGTTACTTAACCTTCATCAACGCAGGAAACAAGTACTGGAGCGGGCTTCTGCATGATTACTATGGCCCCAGAGCTGCTATTTACTTTAAATATTTAAGAGAAAGCTTAGAGAGAGATGAAGATTTCAAGTTAATTGAATGGAGGAGGGAGTGGATAAACCTTACAAATGAATGGCAAAAGAGTAGGAATATTTTTCCAGTGGAAAGTAAGGGAGATGCTCTAATCACTTCTCGGTGGCTCTTTAACAAATACCTGAACCTCACCAATCCTGAAACAAAGCTTATACAAGAGTAAACAATAAAATCTCAACAAGCTATTCTTACATGTATAAGAAACCAAGACTTTCTCCAGATTTTCAATTCCCATAATCTCTTGCCAAATTTCTTTTTCAAACTTACTTTGCCAATGCGGAAAGGAAACTATAGTTTTCCAGTTCCTGCAAATTGCAAAACATCAGGCAAGTGTGCCAGTTATTCCTTTATGCTACTAGAGATGGCAAATAAACTCGTCCCCGTGGGTATTGTCCGAACTCATTTCCGTTTTAACGGGGAATTCCCGCATTGACTGGGTATGGGTATGGGTATGGGGAATCCCCGACTTTTTCAATTGGGTATGGGGATGGGTATGGGGATGTACATATCCCCGCCATAATACCCGTCCCCGCCATATCT
>Ga0099822_1001550_pt1 | contig 27058 bp, 8 predicted proteins | sample CowpeawhiteBW_FD_76839 | JGI IMG/M metagenome (GOLD analysis project Ga0099822, IMG submission 76839) | Root nodule microbial communities of legume samples collected from California USA - Cow pea white BW | ecosystem: Host-associated > Plants > Roots > Nodule | place: USA: California | collected... | reverse complement strand
TATTATTAAACAAAGTTAAACCCCAAACTTAATTTCAAAAATTAACAATTTTGTCATCATATATAAAGGCATCAAGTGTATCATATTATACAAACTTGGTAAAGATTAAAAATCAAATAACTTTTCACACATAAATTTAGGAACTAAATTTCAAGTTCAAAACAAAATCAAAGTCTAATGTTTTGCGTAGAATTTAAAGTTAATTTAAAATATTTATAGAAATATTTAATAAAAACGTTAATTTTAGTAAGAATATCATCATAAAATTTATAAAAAAGTAAATTTAGTGTCAATTTGAGGAAGAGCAATATTGCTTCATTTTTATAAAAATTGGGACTAAATTGAAACTAAAAACAAATATAGAGACTAAATTGAAACTAAAAACAAATATATGGACCAAATTGAGTCACTTTGACACCTGACAAAACTGTGAAGTGACAAGTGTCAAAAAGAAAAAAAAATTCAAAAAAATTCAAAAAAAATTCAAAAAATTCAAAAAAACCAGAAATTGACACATGACGTTGACTTTAACACCGTCTAGTCAAAGTTAACGGTGAGGACCAAATTGAGTCATTTTTAAGAAAATAAGGACTAAATTGAGACAACGAAAAACGTGAGGATCAAAATGAAATTTCATGACAAATAGAAGGACCAAAAGGATAATTTAACCAAAAATAAAAGAAAAAAATAGAAAATAACACCTCAACATGTTCTAGAATGTTGATAATAAAATAAAGTTATGAGAAAAATACAAAGGATAATTCAATTACCTTCTAATTGAAGTCTTGCATTTCATTTATGATGGTCACCATCGCCATTGACGAGTCTATGGACTTCGAGCTTGAAAGCCTCATCAAGTTCCTTAACTTCAACAAAAATTTTGTATCAGCTACCGTTAAATTCATTAAATTCTTATAATTTTCTCATTTTTCTTGTGATGATTATCGCTAATCAACATTATGCATAATACTTAATTTATTTTAATCAACATTATGCATGCATAATACTTAATTTGTTTCATAAACTTCTCTGTTTTTTTATTGTAGTATAAATTTTTAATAATGTTTTATAAGCATTTTAAGTGTAACGACCTAATTAGCAGAATCATATTAATTACATGATTTGTGTCACTTCATATGAAACCATGTCTATACTTGCATTATGTATGTCGTAATGAGTGAACTAAACAAAAAATAATACTTTATCCAAACTATCTAGGTAATCTAACACACAAAACACAAAAAATTTTCAAGGATAGGAGAACTTCTTGTTTTTAATGTTTTTATTTTATTTTTTATTAATGATTTCAATTAATGTTTTTGACTAAAACATCAACTATTGGTATTTGAAATTTTAATAATTAAATTCTAACTAATCAAGATTTAAAAGTAATTTTAAGGTAAAAATTAATCTGTAAATCCTTATTAGACTTGCAAAATTAAGAGAAGTAAAAAGCGAATAAGATTTTGAAAGATTGTACTTGGTAGTACAAGATCTCTCTTGGCATGTTTTAAAAGAATTAAAAGAATCAATTCATGAAAGTTAGCCTGATTTCCACACTTAATCAATGGTCTCATTATGATCATCTAATGACCTCATTGTATTTGCTTCGCCTAACCTTTTCTAGGTTTTCATTTTGAATTTGTGAGTTCAGATCTCCCATATCATTGCCATCATGTGTCCAACTGTGACCATTGTTTTGTTCCCCTCTTCACAGTTCACACCACCCAACCTAATCAATTTCTTCTATAATCCACCCAATTTATTGTCTCTCTCAATTGCATTACACACTTTTCCAATAAACACAGGTACACACCATAAATAAAGCAAAACCATAATGTATTTAAATACATTAAATACAACAAATAACATCGTATCAAACTTTTACAACAGTAAATCCTCAAAATTCCCTTAACCCAACCAACCTTTTCCAACCCATTCCTATCACACCTCCAACCTCCACCACCTCTGTTACACTCCTCACCAAACTCTTCTATTTCCCGATTTACCCCTTCACAATGCCAACATTCCCCACAACTCCCTACGCTCACCACATTCTTAAATTCCCAATTTACCCCTTCTTCGCTTTCACCTCTTGTTCTTGATTCCCATGATTCTTCGTTGAGCTCAACCTCCCTCACCGCTTCCCAACCCTCTGTTTCCCAATTTACCCTCGATTCTGTTGCTAATTTACTAATTCTACTTTTAACTGAATTTTCCTTGCGCTTAAATTCTAACCACCCTCCTTCTTGTTCAAGGTCGTTATGTTCTGACTCGGCGAACTCCGAGTCAACCCAGTCCAGAACGCAACGGGGCGACGATTCAACTACGGCGTAAGGAAGCAGAAATGGATGCTGCAGCAGCTGATCGCAGCTCCACCGTTCTCTCCATTCTCTTCTCAGACACTTCTCTAGAAAATCCTTCCCCAGCTCTGACAGTTTGCTCGGAAACTCCGGCAACTCGTCCGAGTAACCGATTCGACTCAGCGTGTCCACGCCGTGATCCTCCCACGCCGGTTTCCCGTTGACAATCTCGATCACCGTGCAACCGAGCGACCACACATCTGACTCCGGCCCCTGCCGCTCCCGGCGCACCACCTCCGGCGCCATCCACATCGGACTCCCGCGTGGCAACAAATCGCGCGGGACTTCGACCTCCACCGCGGAGCCAAAATCAGCGAGTTTCGCGGCGGCACGGTTGCCGGAGAGCAGCACGTTCCTCCCCTTGACGTCGCAGTGCACGAAGCCGCGCGCGTGGACGTCACGCAGTGCGCTCACGAGGCACCACGCGTAGCGCCTCACTAAACTGTCGTCCACGTCAGCGCGGTCCAGATCAGCGACGGTGCCACCTGGCATGTACTCCAAATGAAGGTTCCTGAACGACGCCGTCCCGCCGTGCTCGCACGTGACGTCGTCGCCGAGATAAGCCACGACGTGCGGCGACGGCAGGCGTTTGAGAATCCGAATCTCGTTCTCCAACGCCTCCAGCTGACGCGGGTGCCCCGCCCCACGATCCACGGACTTCACCGCGAATACCCGACCATCGGCTCTGGAAACCGCCGCGTTGACAACGCCGAACGCGCCCCTCCCGACGCACTTGCCTCTGAGCCACGAAGTCATAATAATTTTCTTTCTCTCCCTATGTCTCACTTGGAACTCTTGTAAAGTGCGGTAATTGACGTTTGTATGTGGATTCCCTTTGGGGGTATATATAAGCAACGTAGTGGGCAGTGCGTTGGTGTTTGGACGTTTGTTAGTTCTATCAACACAACAACATAACATAACATTCGGTGTTTGTAAAAAAAGTTGTACAGCGTGGCATTTATGAAAGTGGATAATTAAGAAAAAGCGGTGGTGACGTTGAGATGGACATCTGAAAGTTTTGGGCGGTAATGTTTTTGACGTAAACCAAGGATTGTGGGAATGAAGCACTGGACACTGTTCTTTTCTTATGGGGTTTATGGATTGGTTTTTTAATCCTTATCCACACCACTTCATCATTCATTTTTCATTCCACTTGTCACTCCACCACTTTTCACATTAACTCTATATTTACTTACAATTTTTTCCCCAATACTTAATCTAATTATACTTAATGTAAAAAGTAATTTTTATTTTATTTCCTTTTCTTTTCTGATCGAATTGATTGGTTTTTATTGATTATTACAATTATTAGGACATGGAAGGAGTTGATTTTGTGGTTATATATTGTCGCGTTGCGTGGGAATATTAATTGGAACATGTGGTTGTGAAGGGGTTGAGAGGTGGTAGATGTTAAATGTTGGGAAAGGGAAGAGAGCATAACATGGTGGAGGAAGAGGAGGAGGAGGTGGTGGTGGTGGTAAAATTGAAGTGGATGGGGGAAGGCACACGTGGCAGAAATGTGTTGGTCCACGGGGTTGTGGAGACAACGCTAGAGACTCGTAATGGAGATGAATTGGGAGATGTCTGGATGTAGATGCTTGTGTGTGGCTTTAGTAAGTGGAAGGTTTAGTTTAACTACAAGCCTGTGACGTGTATCGCCCCAATTCCATTACAATATTTTATTTATTTATTCGCATTTTTATTCGGATGCGTAGTTTCGGAAAATTGTTTGCATGTGAAGGGTTGGGACTCTGGTAAGCTCCCCAAATCTGATAGATGGTATAGTTCAGAAGATGTTTGTGGAAAAATTGGGCACGCGGTTCCTTATTAAAACTATGTGGCACCTGGTGTCACCGTGTATTATCTCAATTTTTAGTTTGGTTTGCCTAAAATTATAGACAGAAAACGCACCAAACCCTCACTTCAACTCAATGCAATACTTCACCTTAAACAGCAAAGTTAGTGCTCGATTCCCCAACTTTATTTTCGCGCTGGCTTACTCTTTTTGGGAAATTACAAAAAAAAATGTAACAAATGTGGTTAGAAGGGTTTAGAAATTAATTGAACTTGACCGAAATAGAGTTTAGAAATTGAAGGAAGCGTTACGGAAAGGGTTTGTGTGTCCACGTAACCGCGACTTTTGGCATTGAAAAAATGATTTGAAAGGGAAACTAGGGATTCAATTTGGAGATGGATTCGTAGATTATTTTGGAAGGGTTTTGGAGTAGCTACTAGAATTCTAGAACCCTGCCATTTGGCTTGTGAATGGGTCCACGAATATGTGGGGAGATTGGGAAGAAGGAAAAAGTGACACGTTGGAACATAGTTTCTTAGGAGTCTCAATTTTGATCCTTTGACACGAAGACACGAAGGAGAAGAAGAAAAAGAGTGGAATATATAAATACTAATAATAATAATAATATAGGGTGGTTACTCGGTGAAGTACTTGGTTTGGATAAGGTGGTGGTTATTAGAGTTAAGCAACGTGCTTCATGACTTGACTTGCATATTGCCGCAACGCATCATCTATTTATGTGACGCGGTGTGTGGTGTCCACATCTTTTACAAACTACATTCACCAACACCAAAAATTTTCCATTTCTAATATTCTACGATTCTTTCACTTTATTTTCGTAAAGAATTCAAATTGGTCTAAGTACCAGAAAAAAAAAAAAAAACTTCTGAACGTTAGCTCAGCCATTTTCTTTATGCCTCCACTGAGTCAAATTGAAACTAAAAACAAAGCATCGAACCCTTTTTTTTTTCCTTTTCATCTGTTAAAGGAGCAGATAAAGCCATTTAATGATCAGAAGCAAAGACGTGTAATCCATATTGCTTATCCCCAATATGCTTTCTAGCAATACTGGCATAAAAAATAGTAGTTCTAATTTGTTGACTTGAAAATTGAGATGTGCGTAAAAATTTGGAAGAGATGGAAAACGGGTTTGTTGCAAATTGTGATGGTGCGGAACTTTGTCTGCAAAGAGAGGGACAAAAGAGTGGTCATTAATGGTTTGTGATGAGCCCATGTTGTGCAAATGCAGTCAAAACATTCCATATTTTGTGCTCACCATGCAAACATCACACTAATCATTCCCTTTTTTTCCTCTCTTTTGTTTAGTATGAACACTTAAATTGCCCCACCAAGCTTTTCATTTTGCTACAAACATCATATACAATGTTTTCTCACTTCTGCGATGTCAAACCACGAAATTTTTGTGTTTCACCGGTTCATTCAATATAACATAAAAAAATGGTTTTCGTGGGATCAAACTTAGTGTTGTTATTCAATTGCATATGGAGTCTTGCTTTTATAATTTATATTGTATTGCATATTTTTAAAACCAAATTTTAATTTGTATAATTGAAACAACACCATCAATGTTTTGTTCTCTTTTCTTCTTTAAGATGATTTTATTTTTCTCTCTTAATAAAGGATTGTAGGTTTGGAGAAGGAGAGGGAAAATAGGAAAAATAATTTTAAAAATAAAGTGAAAAAAATCATAGACCGACATGTAACATGTTGTTACTATTTTTTTTTTCTAAAATGACCTAATTGAGGTATTTTTTTTAAAAATTAGAACGCAATTAACATCTTTTTAAAAGCGGTGACCAAACTGATACATCTAAATAAGAGTAGGTGCAATCCGACTAATTAAGTTTTTAATCAAAATATCACATAAACATTATTTACTCAATTAAATAAGAGTTAAATATGTTTTTGGTCTCTTAACTTTCAGTGAATCTTTGAATTAGTTCATTTTGAAAGTTTGGACCAATTTAGTCATTAATCTTTCGAAATACGTGGATTTAGTCCTTTTAATCAAATTTTGTTAGGTTTATTTGATGTTTCGTATGCATTTCAGGATTGTATTTGAGTTGTTTATAATATTTGAGACATTTTTGTTTTAATGTTAAGTCAAATACTATTATGAAACGCGTTTTAAATGTCAACGAAACTTAACAAAATTTAATTAAAAGGACTAAATCCACGTATTTCAAAATATGAAAGATTAAACTATTCTAATGTTTCAAAATTGATTAATTCCAAAATTTACTGAAATTTAAGAGACAAAAAACATATTTAACCTATTAAATAAAAATAAAAATAGAAATAATAATTATAAATTTGCATTACAAGATAAGCCATGAAAATTTTTACTAAGATTTTCTTAACTATTTCAGGACTAGTATAATGAATCTTCTGAGATTGGTATTTTCCAATCACTCTCACATCTACTATTTTTTTAGTCTAATATAGTTGCTCCACGTTTTATCATGTATCTTGAGATGCGTCACATTAGTTAGAAATAGTATTAAAAAAAATGTTTATAAGATTTGGGTGATTCTTTTTCTTAGATTAGTATATTAATTGAGATAGGGTGAGGTATTAAAATTTGTCTTGTCTTGGATAAGAGGAACACATTGTTGGCAATATGGTATACCTTATTCTTTGAGAATTAGTATTCTTAATTTGTCATTTTTCTCTTATTATATATGGGATCTTCTTAATTGCATGTTAAGTGTCATTGTTTAAAAGAAAAACCATGCTAATACGTATACGTAGAAACTTTTTTTTAAATTTTATTGATCTTAGAATCAGTTGGATAACGCAGTAAGTGAAAAAGGTTTTAATTAGTTATAAAAGGATCAATGTAAAAAAATTCCTTTTCAACATTGATTTTACAAGTCTAAATGAATTATATGAGAGATTGAGATTCAGAAACATGTTTAGATGAAATATAATATTGTAATTTAAGAGAAACAGCCATTGTGCCATTAATAATATATTTGTGTTGTTGTTGATAAAGAAAAAAAACACAATTGTTAAGTCATTTACCGTACAAAATCATTAAATGAAAAAAATTATATTATTTTTTTTTATAATTACAGCTATATGCATAATTTTAACTTTCTCTTATATTCATAAATAAACAAGATCATTTTGTAATTATATAAGTTTTTATTATGTTTCGATAATTATAATAGAACTGTACTTATAGCATGATGAAATTGTAAAATAACCTTTAAGAGATACACTCATACATGTTTCTTAATTATTTATTAACTCTATTCATATAACATTACATTTAAAGACAACAAGCAAAAGCTCGAATTTGGTATCAGTTCATTTTCTTCATTTTTAGTTTGAAATTCGAAATAAACCTTTTTGCTGGAAAAAAAAAAAGATCTATATAATAAATGTATATTGACTTTTGATTGACTTTTTTTATTAGCTCAGTTTTGAATACCCTCACTCACTAATTAAACATAATCACTTACCCTTATTCTGATTCCTAAAATTAATTTCAAATGTTTTTAATTAAGTACGGACATGTTAATTTTAATAGTTTAAATTAAATTATAGGACCAAATACAAACACCTATTTCACTTCTTAGAAAGTTTTTATAATTTTTATGCTTTTAATTATTAGACTGATCATATTTCACACTTTTAGAAACAAAACTTACTATTTACCTCAAAATTAAATTATAGACACATATAGGTTAAATTGTTGTTTTAGCGTATACTTTAGCACACTTTAACAATTATTAACAGTTGTTGTATTCAACACGTCTTGGGTAAGCTTATTATGGGACAAAAAAAAAAACTTATATTTAAATAGCATCAATTGTAATTTTTATACTATTTCAAACTCTACGACCTTAACCCGTTTTCTAATATATAGGATATAGGGTCTAAATTTTGAACCTGAATTAAATCCAAGGATTCGATAAAAACCCATTTCATAATCGGACTTGGGTCCAGCTAGCTTAACCATGTTCAAGCTAATGCTTCTGATTAAATTTTATTGAGAAATAGATTAACAAAAAGACTAAATCACTCATTAGAGCATCGTCTCAAACTTTCATTCGTTTGATATAAACTTTATGAAACTTAATTTGTTTGCTAATAAGTTACTTACAAATGTTAAGATACACATGTGTTACACCGTTCATTTTTTCTTTTTTTTTTTGTACTTTTTGAATTTTACGATAGTATAAAACTTTTACAATATTTCAAACTTTGCAATTAAATATATTAAAAATCTTATAATATTTAGAAATACAGTAAAGTTAGAATATATTGATATATATAAATCTTATTTTATTTTAGGCAATTTTATGAGCTTAAATTAGATTTAAAATTCATTTTTTTTAAATGATATCAAAGTTTATTATTGATTTATTCAAACAAGATTTTTACATCGTGTTCTTATCCAAAAATTTAGAGTTTTGAGAATGATTTGGAAGAAAGTGAAAGAGCGGATAAGCGAGATGTTTTCGCATTCGATCTCACATGAGATGAGGAGTTTTGAGAGTGATATATGCACTTTTAGACTACCTTCACATGCGTTGAGTGCGTTGAGTTGATTCTCTTGTTGATGGAATCGATTCCAATGTTTGTGAAATGTTTTTTAAACCCTTTGTTAATGTGATGAATTGAGTTGCAATGACCTATAATTGACATTTATGAATTAGAGAATAGAAAATTGATAAGAGAAAATCTCAGATCCACAATTTTCAACGAAAGCTTTGAATAGAATTAAAGAAAATATAACTTTTACAATTATTATTAAAACGAAAATAAATACATGTCAATAAATTTTTAACCACAATAATAATTAATATCTAAATATTTTATTTTCTTTATACCATATAAATTATATTATTTATTTATTATTATTTTTTTTTCAAAATTATTAAATAATAGTTTAAAACAAATTAGCCAATCCAAAAATTATTTCATATTATTTTTAACTTTAACATCAAAAGCAATTATGTAATCTTTCTTTTCTATTTATTAAAACTTTTTTTAATTTATCACATTAGCTAAATCACTCACCAACTTTACTCCCAAATTCATTTACTTTCACCTCCAACTTTCTTTAATGTTATGTTTGTTTATGGAGATGATAAACACATAAATGTAAAGAAAGTTAAAAAATTGAGACAACAAATTACGAAAAACAAAACAAAATTCTCCATTCAACTTTCCTCTCTTATATGAGAAGATTTGAGGGGAAAGTATGCTTCTTTTATTAACTTTTATTTTAAAAACCAAATTCATAATTTTTCAATAAACAAATCTAATAGATTAAAATTCAATACAATATAATAAATCAAATAATAATTGCAGTAATAAAATAAATAATAAAAAAATAATTATGAAAACTAATAATAAATAATATAATAATAATAACAAAATAATTATAATAATAATAAATATAAAAAATAATCTTGATTGATTGATCCAAACAACTTTATTCTTTCTGTTTTTTTTTTTCACCCTTAAATTCACTTATTTCCACTTCCTCAAATCCACTCCACTTATTTCCTCTTTCTCAAATTCACTCTTCAATTCAAACAAGATAAAAGAAACAACACAAATTTATGGCTCTTCCATCTAAGAACACATTTTTTCTTATTTAAACATTTCATGTCATTTAAAGATATAGTTATATAAACTACTACTTTAAAAGAAAATTGTAATTAGATGATTGATATGTAAGTATTTTCCATCTAAAAGAATTACAATGATTGATTAGTATCACTTTTCAATATTGTAAATGTACATAAATAATTATCTGTGTTTTATTCGTTATACTTAAAATCAATGTGTAAATAAATAAATAAAAAAAACTATACTGTACATTTAAAAATTAAATTTTCAAGGAAATATAGAAGAAAAACAAAATCATCCAACAAAATAAGTGGACTGACCCACAAACACTACAACCCACTTAGGGGGTTAGGCTTAATCATCATATTAAGAAACCAACTAAAATTAAAGCATCTTAGCCCAATGTTATATAATTCATAAGTTTATGTTAGGTCGGTCCGTAACGTGTTAAGTAGCTCACTTTGTTATCTCTACGTCAAAGCATGTCTCTGTTTAAATTCCATAACTTAATGATTCTTAATTCATGTAATAATTGAGGCGTTTCCATTGAAATGGGGTCATTATGACACTTTAAATATGATTAAGATAAATAAAATAAATTCAAATTTAATCGTAGACGTGTTATATGAAAATTAGAAATCTTACCTTAGATTAAAAAGTGATAAAATATTCATTTATTTAAAACATTATATTTCGATTCGATACGATATTTAATTTTTTTATAAGGGGTTGATGTGTTCAAACATATCAGCTATATATCCCAAGTCTACATTTGTAAAAAACATAAAGAATATAATCAAAGAAAAATACAAAGAAATCGTGAGGGAACTCAAACAGATTCTCACCTAAGTCGATATTTTAACTGATATATAACTATATAGTAAATAAGACGCAAACCAATGTAAAATGGTAAGATATCATTACTCATAATATAACTGTATAGTTAAACTCTTTTCTTACGATAACACTTTTACTTCTCTCGTTTCTGCTTTGAGAATTAGACACTAATTACTTCTATTATCCTAATCATTGCTTCAATTCTCTGTATATAATATTACACAGGCTTCACAGGGGAAGGTTTTTCTTCAGACTTCACCCAATCTTGTTATGAACGCAAGATAAATTATATATTCCATTCCACGAACATAAAATTTTTACACAGTTGAATAGGTCATCACCATCACATTAATTAATATGTTAGACTTGTGTGTGTTTTCATTTCATACTTGTTCATATTTGTAAGATTTTTGCTTTTGCAGTCACAGATCCAATCTCTTGGGTAAACATCATAAATGAGTCTGCAATTACCTAGTTGATTGCAGTGGTTCATTCAAATGAAGGACAAGCATTATAATAAAGCAGGTTCTTCCAAAACTCATAATAATAATAATCCAAAAATAAAACACAACGCGCATGTTTCACAACAATTATATATATCGTAATATAGATGACCGATTCTCCTCTGAAAGAATCAAATTGGTGAAACGAAATGGTTTAGTACTTGGCGTAAGGTAGGGGATAGATACATGCACAGTGTTGGTTGGTGATTGGACGCTGGGGTTTGGTTGCATGCAATGCACATTCCCCTTTTTCTCAAACCACTGTGACATCTCTAACATACGATACGAGGATCATCAAACAAAAGGTCATTTGTTTTTGTTTGGACTTGGGAGAGTGCCCCCATGAGTACACAACACTTCACACACAAACACGTTCTTGTGCCTTCCGCGAAGGATCCCTCAACCACAACGTGTCATGTGCGTGTTCATGCAACTACTCTCAATGCCTCCAAGTCAATCTCAAGTCAAGCCACAACAAATTTCTTATTCTGTCACCATCATCACTTCATTATATTGTCAACATCCTCATACACGCTCAATTATCCTCTTATTTTTTTTTTTTTTTATGTTCTGTAGTTGTAATAGAAAATACTTAACCTCCAGAATCTGTCATTGCTGCTACATCAGCTGTAAATATGTCTACACTTCTAAAAACTTGTGTAAACACAAACAGCGTTTTTCCTGATTTTGGATCTCAGAAAATTGGTGATTTCTTCATTGTTTATGAAGTGGTTGTTCCATTATATTCAGTGTGCATGACAACGGACATATGCTGCTAAATATTTTACGCTTTCATCATATTTTTTTCCAATTCGGTGGTCGGCAGGACACGTAGTCAGTAATTGTAACGGACAAGAAACTTGGTCGGTCAACATCTGCCAACGCTGCTGCTTATAAGTTGTTATAGATTAATAGTAACGTTCACATTAGTTTTCACGACACATTTTATGAAATAATTTATTTGTTTTCCTTATGTTAAATTAATCAATTAATCAATACAAACATTTGAGAAACGAAAAATATAGTAGGAAATCGGTGAATATATGTGTTTTTTCCTTTTCAATTTTAAGGGTTTTAATATTTGAATTGTTTTTGGCAATTCTTAATATACTACTCAGGAATCATGATCCAGAAAGTATTACAAAATGAATCTAACGTGTAGTGATAAGATAGAATTCTCAAGTAGAAAAAAAACAAAAAGTGAATAAGGTTTAGAGACGGTTTAACCTAAGCCTAAATATCAAGAGGGTTGAATAACAATTATTAAACATGTTTTTCACATGAATCAAGTGTTTGTTTTATCAACAGTCAAGTTCTTTCCGTGTCTTCAGTATGACCTTAAAGTATCTTCATGCACTCGTGGGCCTTTTCATTAACTAATCTCTATTATATAAAGCACCATTCATGAACATCTACCTAACTCAAATTTACGATATTAGCTTTAGAAGTTAAGTAAATATCTTCAAATGAATCTCTGTATAACGATAGACCGTGTTAAAGGGATCATATTCACGTTGTAGAAGAGTGGATTCGAAGCAAAGTCGCCAAATGTTTGAGATAATTACTCAGTGATGATGGAACTTGGAAGCAACACAGGTAACAAATTAAGGCCCAAAATTATTCATAGGGATAAAAAAACTCCTGCATTGATGCAGACCGGCTTGAATAAAAAACTGACAAATTCTCAAGTCAGAAGCTCACTATTCAGCCTACTGGTCATTCAATATCTAACTAAAATCAGTTGACAAATTCATAGAAAGAAGGCTAAATTTGGGCACCTCATAAATTATGACAGATTCCTTGATTGAATCATTCTACAACTTTGAATTTAAATATCTCCAAAAAATAAATGAATTACCAAACTAATAATAGTAATGATAATGATAATAATAATAATAGTAATGAATGCTTACTACATCAATCATTCTATGGTAAAAAAATTACTAGATGTTGTTAATATCCACCCCTATGCAGGTACAAAAAATTTCAATGATGTCGTCAGATTTATATATACAGAAAAGAATTGGTTACTCTATCATCAGGCACCTCCTCCAAGGTTAAAAATCATAAACTGTTATGCAATCTGGACCTCAATGGGGGTCTCAACTGCAATCTAAAAAAACCTGATGCACTACTTCCTTCTTCTGCTGTGCTAACGAAACTTTAAACATAGTGTTCTAACTTGATTAGCATAACGCTTGTATCATCCATGGAGCCTCGTGAAACAGACAAATCTACAAGCTTTTTACAAGCCAGCAATGGTTGTGATTTGTTGCTGCCCATGAGAAAAGAACGAGCAATGTCTACTGCCTCCTGATTACTAACCTGAAAGGATGAGAAAGAGAAACTTGTTCAGTTAGTTAATCACTCAACATATGATAAACAAAATTGAACACTACTTTTCATGAAGAAACTGTGAGGTCTCAAGTTCTATACCTTATCCCATAATCCATCTGAAGCTAAGATTAACAAGTCATGTTCAGGTTCAATTCTGAGAACTTTGGTCTCGGGTTCTGCTGTCACCCATTGTTTCAGGTGTCTATCTCCAATTCCCCTAGACACAGCAAGAGATCCTTGGATCCTCCAAACACCGCGGCATAAATCCACGTAGCCACCCTACAAGAAAAATTCCAATACTTAAGAACCAACAAATCCAAATTCAAAGATTTTGAGGTGGTTCCAATAACAACAGAGAAAATACTATCACAGATAGAAGCTTACCAGGTTCTCAATTCTGTCCCTTTCATCTTCCCTTGAAGGCCTGTGATCAGATGTTAGGGCTTCAGCAACACCCCCTCTGCTAATGACAGCACGGCAATCACCAGCGTTGGACACAACAAGGTTGCCGTTCCTAATCAATGCTGTCACACAGCAAGAGCCACCATGGAGATCCTCCTTCAGGAAATCTGAGTCTGTGTTGAGGTACCCACGCTTCACTGCCTCCTCAGCATCATCTTCATCTCTCATAATCACTTCATCTAAGATATTCTTCTCTAAGTTATTTGCAGCATACTCAGCAGCCTTGGCACCTCCGTGCCCATCAAATATGCCAAAAAAAGCCTGCCAGGATCACAAAACAAATTTTCTCGTTAGATTTAATTACACTCACATCAATCTAACTCGTCAAGTATGATCATCATCAGGAGCATATTTAATCAATCCTCAATACACATCACACACTATAATCACCCCAATCTCTCTGCTTCAACTATTTTAATCCAACACGTTAACCACTCAAAGAACTTCTTAACTTCAAAAACATCAAATTATAGGCTTTATCTCTTTATTACTTTTACCAACTACCAATAGAAGGATCATACAACAAAAACATACAGAAAATATCTCGATCCTTCAAATTCTGTAACAAGTCAACTCAATCAGACCCATACTAATTTCAGGCAAAAAGTTTCAAACTTTCCACAACCCCAGTTCGTAAAAACACCCCATAATCATAAGCAGACGATCTCAACCCCTACACACATACCCCAGCCCCAAAGTTTTTTTTTTTCAAAAAGAAAAGTTTCTTACCAGTTTGTTTTCACCGCGTAAATTATTCCCAGCGGTGTAACGGTCCTCCATGTACTCCCTCCTCCCTCTCTTGCAGTACACCCCAAAGCCATCCTCCTCCGCCTCGACGACGTCACGCGCCGCTGCGGAGGGCGTGGGCGGAACCCCGAAGGTGAGAGAGGAAACGGGTATGTCGAGTCTGGCCGGTCGCTTCCTCTTCAAAACGGTGCCGTTGGGGGACGTGGAGGAAGCAGAGGAGGCGGAGAAGACAGAGGGAGGCTTGGGAAGGCGAAGGCGAAAAGGAGAAGAAGGAGAGGAAGAAGCAGCCGCAGCAGAAGGAGAAGAACAAGACGACGCCGTGTTAGTGTTGGAAGGTTTGAGGTGGGAGAGGGAGAGCGAAAGGGATTCGGGCGAAGAAGAGATGATGGAAGGCTTAGAGCAGAAGAGAGAAGAGGAGGGGGAGAAGACCGGCGAATTGGAAACCGCGACGGAGCAAGACATGTTGGAAAAAAGCTTGTGTTGAGTCAAAATTCAAACGTTGGAATTGGTCTTGAATGTGTTTTGTTTTTGATTTGGGTTTGGGTGTTGTGTGTGTTGAGAGAGTTTGATAAGGGAGGGTGAGGTGTATATAAAGGGGAAAATAATAGAATGTTGTTTCTGGGTCAGATTGGAGTCGGTGTGGGACCCTCTCTTTTGCGTGTTATTTGCGAGGTACATTACACACACAACACAGCTATCACACTCAATTTTAAAACGTTCTTTGACCACCTTCTTACGCCTGTTAAAACCCCGTTTTGCCCCTCCTCCTTTTCCTGCTTCATCTTTTTCTTTTATGTTGCTGCCCCTTCTTGAAAAAAAGGGGTAATAATAGGTCAAGCTTGTTGAAACTATCATCATGAAAATTCAAATATTAAGGAAGAAAAAAGAAGAAAAGGAAAATATAGATTGATATAGTCTTAATGCTATAATGTGAGGTAATATGATAATTTTTTTATGATTGTAAAAAAATTTTACTATAAAATCTTATTTATCTTATTATTTTTAATTTTTAAAAATGTGTTTTATAATAATATTTGAGTTATTTATGCTATTTGACAGCTTTTCTCTTCAATATCGGCCAATGCATTTAATATATAACAAAAATTTAGTGTGATTGAATTAAAATGACTATATTCATTTATTTTTAAAAATTTGAGATCAAATATATATCAAAAAAGAAAAATTCATTAAGATTAAGAAATAAAAAAACATAATTATTAATCTCACTTTTATTTAACGAGACACCTTAATTTCTTCTTTTATTTGTATTTGTGTCTATTTTTCATTAATATTTTGAGGTAATATGATAATTTTTTTTATGAATGTGGATAATAACAAAAGTTTACTATAAAATTTTGTATCGATATCTTATATCTATCTTCTATTACTGAGTCAATTAGTTATGTGATATGTTAAGATAATATAAATTGAAATATGGTATATTTTATAAAATATTCAATTATATGCTTGTTAACATTATTTGTATGTTAAATTCATTAAGATATTATTGCTATGAGAACCAAAATTTTATCTTTAAAATATATCTTAATTAGTACCAAGGAGAAAAACTTTATCAAAGTGAGACTAGTAATAAGGAGGTTAAATATTTTGTAGAAGTAATAATATAACAATCCAAAAACATGAATTAGTGTACATGGTAGTATTTTAATTAATTGAAACAAAAATGAAAGTATTGGAAATTAAGAGTTTTTATACCTGTTTAAATATACTTTTACTTGGTTTTGCATCCATTCAACAAAGGAAAAAGGTAAAAGGAATAAAAATCTAATTTGAATGTTGACTTGAAGGTGTGTTGTATTAAAGACATTGTATCTTTAAAGCAAAGAACGAAAAGGGTAGGAATGTAATTGGGCGAAGTGTTAGTGGGGTGACCTGGGCGAGTAAAAGCTGGTGAAAGTTGGATCGGAATAATAAAAGTAAATTAAGAAAAAAAAAATTGTAACAGGAATGTTGAAAGAGTGTATTTTGTTTTGATTAGAGTTTTGACTCAAGCAGTGGAAGTACTTGCGTTCTAAACCCTAATCTCTTTCGTTATTTGTATTATTGATTAGGTTTTGTTTGGGAGAAGTTAAGTATTGGGAGTGTGGGGCTAGAGAGAGAAGCACGTTCTGCGAAGTTACCGTTGGAGAGAGGACACCACACAAACAGAAACAAACAGACACCATTTATTATTTATTATTATTATTATTTTTTGCTTATTTGGCTTCGTGACCGTTGTCATCTTCTTCATCACTTCTCAACCAACTCCATGTTCCCAACGTTAACACAGTTTTCTTTACAACTTTTTATAATACTTTCTTTTTTTCTTCTCATTCAGCACCGCCATTTTTAGAACACTTTCATTTCTCGTAATGGTTCCAACTTCTGACATGCACCGTTTTTGGTTCCGTTTCAGAATTCAACTTGAATGAATTTATTTATTTGAGATGATAAAGGAATATAAATAATATGCATTTTATTCTATAAAATTACTTTTAACTTTTCACAACATTCACAATATGTGGTTGACGTAAAACATTGATTGACGTAAAAGTAACTACTTTTACACTGGTTTCTACACCGTTCTAAGTAACAAAAAATTTACATTCACGATTTACATCGATATTAAATAAATATTTTGTGTGATGTTATTAACTAACGTGATAAATACATCATTTTTAGAATTTTTTGCTGATGTAATTTTTATTATGAAATTATAAGAGTGATATAAGTTTTTAAAAGAATTTTTGACAAATCGCAAGCTCAAATTATTTTAGAAATTTGTACCGATTTTGTAATTTTATAATAAAATTATACCATAATGATAAAAAATAAAATTAAAAAACTCCATTTTTGTGTAGTTCTCAAAATAACATAATTTCATCAAACGTTAATGAATTATTCTGCATTAAGGATTTTGATTCATCATGTGTATTTAAACATTTTAGACATAATATATGGTCTTTAATGTTAAGATGATTAATATAAGCATTTTCAATTTAATTTGAAATCCTATCATTAATAATTGAAATGCGTTCTTTGTCAACATAAACAATTGTCTACCATTTCATGTGTTCTAATAATAACAAAAGTGATTAATACGGCCGATGCTTCTTAACGTAGAAAACCTTTATTTTTGTGTCAATCTTAAAATACCTATATTAACAAAAATATTAAAGATGAACTTAATCTAATATTATATTATTAAAAAAATCATAATGAATTAACAACATTATTGTTTTTATCTTCATTAATCCTTGACAAATAAATAAGACATGAATAAGTTCACTTGGAATTAAATCATTACAAAAATTTTCATGTATCATGCATCAATATTAACCAATGCATGTGTATAATCAACACATTGCACCCCATAGTACCACAACACAACACTTGCCAACCACAAAATGTTGTCGCTGCATTTGACTTTCATTGCACCGCACATGAGCCACCGTACCACTCATCGGACCAGATTGTGCTCCACCACAGCAATAACCCCCAAACCTCTAAGCGCACCATGCAAGCCCAAATATGCAAGCTACACCGCAGGAATTAGATTTGTAAATTGTAGAGCACTTCCTACACACCCATGTTGCAATCTACGACTCACACAAATCAGATCTCCATCATACATCACTCACTGGGCCAAAGCACCAACTGCGACTTCCTTTGCAGATTGAGGAGCATCTCACCACACACGAACTCCACTACAGATCCAACCCAACCGCACATCTAAGAACTTGACTGCAAATTCACTACTCCAACACGACACTAATAATATTCCTTCCATCAAATTTGTCATTACAACTTCAGCAAACAAGCATGATTCTGCAATAATAAGGAATTAACCTTTTCTTATATGAAATATCATACTAAGTTGCAACTACAAAGCATAATAAGAAAAACTCTTACCAAACCATAGCTCTGATACCACTTGTTTGAAAAAAATGCATCAACAATTAAAAACATTATTGTCTTTATCCTTAAGAATCACCATATTAATAGAGAAATAAAACAAGTATGCACAAACAATACAACGTAGAAACTCCATAATACGAAAAATAAAAAATCACAGTCATTGTCCAAAGACAACTAAAGAGTAATCATTATGTGCTAATTTGTACACACAGAAAATACTCTCAACCATTTGACCCCAATACACCCACACTTTTCAAAGAAAGAATTTAATTACACATCACAACTCCTATGCTACAAGAGTATAAGAAAAAACAAATAGCATCTCAAAGTGTATTTGACTTGAGGCAAAGAACATCATGAACTTAGATATATTGTCACTAATACTTACTCCCTAACTTATTTTAGGTGATGTAAGACTTTTCGAGATATATATTTTTATTAGTGCAACATATATTATATAATATTTTCTTATATTCATGGTTAGCGTTAATGCAAATAAATAAATGGATACAAAAATGACCTTTCTAATTTTTTTTAGTTATTTTAAACGTGATTTTAAATTCTTATATTAAACATAATTTTCTAAATGAAAAATTAATTATATTCTTTTCTTGTTAGGTACCAATTAAGCATGAAATTCTAGTGGTGTATTTGCACAGTGAATAAACACCACCTAAAGAAACCCATCGTCAGTAGGATGATACAACTCCCAAAAGCGTGAATGAAACAAAACTCTGGATTCTCATTTGTATGCTGAAATTGAGTTTAAAATATCAATGAGAATCACTAAATAAGTTTATAGTGTCAATAATTTTGGTTGAAATATTGTAATGGAAATAATTTAGGATCATAATCTTGAAAAATAATTCGTGATAGAAGTTAAAACAACAATTAAATTGTAAAAAAAAAAAAATATTTTGTGATTATTGTTGATGGTTAGTAGGATTGATCTTTTCAGTTTCTTTTAAGTATTAAGGTCATCAAACTAGTTAATTTAACTTATTTTAGTTTACATTCTAAGAAATAGATTTGGATAATTTTATTCATATTTTTAAATAATGATAAATAAATTCGTACGTATAAGTATCGTTAGAATCTATGTTAATTTTTAACAAAAATTCTTGAATTAATCATGTATAAATATATGTTATATATGATTTTTGTAATGGAATATGGATAATATCTTATATTTTAAGTGAGATAGGAATAATACCTAAATTTTTAAGTTGTATACAGATAATAGTCAATTTTTTAAATAAAATATGCAAATAAATATATACATATCTTTAATATATTTTTCTTTTTATTTACACATTTTCTTCTTTGGGACAAACTTATTTAAAGATAACAAGAGGATAAGGTGATTGAAGGTCTAACTATCTCATCTCGAAATAAAAAATCATCTCATTTACGATTTCTTATTGAATAAGTATGAAATTTGTTCTTGCTTTTGTTTCCATTGGATAGAAAGTATACTCTCACCTATATTTGTCCCCTTCATATTCCAAAAATTAATTAAATACTTTGTAAAAAAAATAAAATAATAACAGCAAAGGAAATATGACTTAATGCCAAAAGGTACATATTTTTTATTTAAAGTCAAATATCAAATATAAAAAAAGGAAAAAAATTTCATCAAGAGAAAGGTTTTTCAAATAAAAAGAAAGTAAGGTACAATAAATATTACGTAAATCAAGGGTTTATGATATTTAAAAAACTAAGGGTCGAACATTTTTATGTGAAAAAATACTTAATAAATAAAAGTATTAATTAGTAAAAGTAATGTGTGTCATAAAAATTATTTGATCGAATAAAATTTAGATTTTTATTTTTTGAAACGTAATACACCATTTGAACAAGAAATGTAAAAAAAAATTATAATCAAATTTGTGATAAAGGAAAAAATATCTTAAAAATTTAAGGAAATTTTGTGAATATTAAACAAGTTTAATAGTTGAGAAAGATAATAAAAAAAATCAAAGGAAACAAAACTAAGACAAAAAGAAAAAGAAAGATAAATTTATGTATCTTATCAACTAAATTATAAGCACTTTAATACAGATCATAAATGAGTAAGGAATACCGCAAATATATATTTATATACTCAAGTTGCTCACATCCCTAATATAATATCTTATTCATACTTATATAGTTAATCTAAGATTTTATGTAAATCAATATTGATTCCGACATTACTTACAAAAACATTTGTCTTTTCTAATTTAATTCAAATGATGTATCAACATTAATCTCAATTTAATCAAATTAAATTTTTAACAAAACACATTTGATCATTTTAACTATCTTTTACATATGAAATTGTTTTTATTTTCAATTTGTCAAAAAAATATGTCCAATATATACAAACTAAAAGGAAGTGAATTGGTATTTCAAACATTTAATATGTTAAATAATTTTGAAACAGTTTAATGAAATGGATTAATAGATGAAATGGATTATCTTTAAAATAACAAAGGAAAACAATCAAGGCAAGAAAAAAAAACAATGAACCAAGAACATACACAAAGTGCTCTCTATACTTTCTCCTTAGAGAACACAATTTACTTTAAAATTATAAAATGTTAATCAATCAATCTTTTTAATATGAAAGAGAAATGCAAAAGCAAGTATTGGGAGTGTCCGAGAATAGAATATAAGAATCAAAAAGAAAATTCAGAATTATATTGATGTGAAACCAAATCTATCCAAGACAAGGTGAGAAAAGAAATGGTGAAAAGAAATTAAGGAAAAAGATATGTTAAATAGTCTACAATCAATGGGATGAATTGGTCAAATAGATAATGCAGGAAGTCACATAATAAATATACGAAGGAAAACACCAATAATTGAGCATCGGAAACACATGTCTTAAATGTAAATAATTACTTTATTATTTATTATGAATAATTATTTAAATCTACAACAAAACATATAAAAAAATTATTATAAATATATACTTTTTATAATTTTATTTTTTCTAATTGTTGTATAAGTAGATGGGTATTTGAAAATGATTATTTGAATTTAGAAAAACAATTATTTAAAAAGTATAATTCCAGAATAATTGTAACAAGCAAAATATGTTTATTAGTATATGCGTATATGGATTAGTATCTATGGATCTAAATTACTAAGTTAGACAAATGTATAATCATTGCTTTATAATTATTAATTTAACATTTTAAATTTATATAGTTTATAAGTTACACAACATTGTAATATTAGTTTGGAAATATTATAATTACTTAATCTTAGGACTCAAGAGATTGCATTCACATAAAACTTTAAAAATAATTAACTCAATGATCTAGATAATTCAAATAGTTATATTTTTTTTCAAAAAGAAACGAAGTCTCGTGTATATAGAAATAAAAAAAAATTCAATACCGACCATGATTAAATTTAAATAAAGGATAAAAACAAAGAATACAAATATTTAATTACCTATCAATTAAATAATTAATTAATAATACATTATATATATTACAAAAAGTATTAAAATGTTCAAGGGAGGTTCTTTCCAAAAACTCATTTCCTTCTCCATTCTCAAGCCCCTCTCTTAATAAATTTTCATTCTCCATTTTCAATCTCCTCTCTTAATAAATTGGTCTCCTCTATTTCTTTTCTTCCATATCCAAAACCATTGAAACAACAGAAGCAGTTAGTATCAAACACCAAGTCACTAAATGATGGAACACCGATCTTGAGACTGTAAAAGTAAGCTTCGTAACAAATAAAGAATGTGAAAATACTATACAAGGTCAATAATCAAACTATATCCAGAAATGTATGTGCCAATATATAGACATAAAAAACATGGGTCATGTAATGCTTACGAAAATCATATGAACACTCAGATCAAGTGAAGAATTAAATATTTCGCTTCAATCGAATCCACTAAAGTTCAAATAAAGAATGAGATTTTGTTCCCCGACGTCCAATTCATACATCAAAATTGCAACATTGGATAGCGAGGGGAACGCAAATATGGGCTTCAGTTAAAGATCGCCAAACACATTGGAAAACGTGCAAGCAAAAGTCTCAACAAAACTGAAGCCTTTCAAATAATATACCACAATCGAAAAAAATACAACTAATGTACAAAACAAAACTATCTAAACGAAATCGAAGAGGAACACTAGATAGATAACTCAGTCCCTTAGATGTTCAATTAATATTTGCGATCATACCCGCAAATCATTACAGGTCTGTAGGCTCATCACTGTTAACGATAGCACCAACCTAGTCACCCGAGTGACCAGAAAACACAAATCAATAACACTAAAATTATAAATTTGGAAGAAAATTTAATTTAGTTGATCCAATGAGCTCCCGCAAACAAGGGATCGTGGATCTAATCTTAAAAGATTTGTAATAATCACTAATCTCAATGGTTCAAATAGGTACGAATTACATCATCAGCATGGAAAAATGCATTCTCATCCACAGCAGAAATTTGCTGTGTAGGAAGGTGTCCTAAGATTATTCCAATTTCATCACATGATGTAAAACACAAATAAAAACAGCTACAAGAACACAAAATATGAACAAATTCTCATATAATGCATATGCGTCAACATACGAGCACAAAAGAATCAAATCTGTTTGAAACAAAACTATTGGCCTAAGAGGCCACGCAAACAAAAACGTAGACCATAAACTATGCTACAAGGTAAACAAAAGCGTAGGCAGAAGACTAAGATGCAACGAAGTATAGTCCAATTTCAAACTAGGAAGGTAAACGAAAATCTTAAGGAAAACTGAAGCATTTCAAATGTTAACACCCGATTGATACCCCGAAATAATGATCAATAAACATAAGAAACGTATGACATGAACTTTACCTCACATAAACTCTAAACAAATGTAAAAACACCAAACAGAAATCTTGGGGAAAATTAGACAACTCAGTCCCTTAGATGTTCAATTATGTTTGCGATCATAGCCGCAAATCATTACAGGTCTGTAGGCTCATCACAGTTGAAAGTAACACAACCCAAATTATCCAATCGACAAAAAAATGCAGATCCAGAATAAAAAATTAAAACTTTGGTAGAAAAATTGAATATAGTTGCTCTTGTGTGCTCCCAAAACCAATGGATTGGGGAAAGATATTAAAGAACAACACAAATAGCTATTGCTTCAAGGGAACGAGTCGAATGGGAATGGAAATAATCCGCACCGACCAGATAAAGAAGCCTATGGTTAAATGGGGCAAGGAAAGTTGAAGAAAGAGAAAGGAACGAGAAACCCTAATTTCGTATGCAGAACGCAAATAGAAGAGGCAGGGTACAGGGCAATGGAAAAGTGTGGTTTATATAGCGAGGATTGAAGTGAGTGAGGGACCCCTTATTCGGTCTTATTTACTATGCATATGCAATATAGCAGTTTGGCAACCAATTTTAACCTAGTAAATTGCACTTGGATGAGTTTGTTTTTAGATATTTGTTCATGAAATACTATTTTAAATAAAAAATAAATATTCGGGTTAAACGTAAATATATTTTATTTTTTAATTTTTTTCCATATTTAAAATTAAATTCCCTAATTTCCACCTATAATAATAATTTCAAGTTTTATCAACAACATTTGTAGAAAATATTTAATAATTACTTATGATTAATAATCTAATAAACTATTATTCTAAATCTATATTTCTAATACGTTCTTTAAATAACCAGCATTTGTTTCCATTAACATTAAGAAGATTGATTTAATTAAATTGGTGTGTTATAAGCTTTAAAATAATTTAATTTAATTTTAGTTACATAGATGTAGTTCTTTAACTTATAACGTTTTTAAACATTTTCTCTTATAAAATAATAAACAAAAAAAATTAGTACAAGTTTTTTTTTTTGTTAAAAATTTCATTAAATGTTAAAAGTTTCAATAAATTCATTAAATAAGTTTCGATAATTGTTAAAAATAAGCAGAAGAAAACACCAGTTCTATTTTTATTAGATTATTATATAATAATAACTTAAAATTGTTAATAAATACTTCAAATATTGTTTTTAATATTTTTTAAATTAGTAAATAAAAGAATGTAACAATTAGAGTGTTATAATTAAGGATGACAACAAGGGATGGGGACAAGTTTCTTTATCTCATACTCATTCCCGTAGAAAAAATCTATCTTCATCCCCATACCTAAATCTAACGGGTATCAAACTTTTGTTCCAACTTCATTCTCATTGTAATCAGTAATGGGTATAATCTTGTACCCAATGACGGATCTTGACCAACATTGTTGGGGGAGCCAAAATAATACATCCAAAATTTATACATTTCATTATTGTCACTAACACAATAAAAACGAATACATAACTTAGTATAACGATAATCTAATAAAAATGAATCTATTCTTTTATTCTTCATCAATATACCTATTTTAAAAAAATAATACTAAAAAAATGATTTATCATAATCTAATAAATATTTGAGAGACATAAATACCAAAAGAAAATTCGATGATAATCAAACTACACTTAAAATTCAATTATAAAAAACACACAATACAATCATTTTTTCTTATATGTTCATAAAATAAAAAATTAATATAAAAGATGCTCATTAAATACATTATTAAACTAATATTTGACTATCAAATGAGACAAAAATGAATTACCTTCTTCTTTCTTTCTTCGAGGATGGAAGAGAACATTTGAGATATGAGAGCAAAAATAATTAATCTTTTTCTCTTCAAAAACAAAAGAAAATATGTAAGAATGGAATATGAGAATAATTTGTAAGAAACTCAAGGCAAAAACATATAAAAGAGACTCATTAAATAAATTATTGAACTAGTATTTTACTATAAAGTGAGACGAAAGAATTACATTCTTTTTTTCTTCCTCGATGATGGAAGAGAATAAAGGAAAAATAAGAGAAAAAATAATAGATTTTTTCTTTTTAGAAAAAAAAAATAGAAGAGCATGAAATGTGAGAACAATTTATGAAAAACACAACCTATAATGAAAACAAATAATATAAAATATCTTGATAAATCTTTTTAATCTTTATTTTTTATTATATTTGATTTTATATTTTATTATTTATTAGTATTAATTATTATGTTTATAAAAGAAATAAAATATTTGATTTAATATTTATAACAAAATAAAATCAAAATACCTAATATCTAAAATAAAAAAAAATGAAAATACTTATTGTAAAAAAATTTCAAAATTTTGGGGGGACCATGGCCTCTCCCTGCCACCATAATAATTCGTCATTGCTCGTATCCATACCCGTTTTCTTACTACTTCAATATCAATATTAATTAATTTTTATAAAATAATAAAAAAATTACGATAAAGAAAACATAATATTACCAAATATTCAATATTAGGAGGATGATTGTTTTTTTGATATCAAAATACTTTGAAATAAATTATAATTGTTTACATTGTAGATTAGAATAGCAAATAAAATTTCATCAAAACCAAAACATTTATTAAATTTGAAAATATTAATAAACCTAGTTAATAAAATTTAAAAATATTTTTAAAGAAATATTAAAGGAAAAGAAATATTCAAATTAAAATATATTTTAAATGTTTGTTTATTTCAATTTTTTAATTTGTAATGAATCTCTTTTTTATGCATCAATAAAAGTTATAATACATCACTTGATCAAAATGATGCAAAGAATAAATAATAAACATAATAATAAAATTTTGACATAGATTTTGTATCTTTTGAACTCCAATATAGGTTGGATGATGATAAAAAAATATTTATGATAGTTACATTAAATTTTTATATTGTAGTAAATAAAAGTTATTTATACAATTATAGTGAAAAAATTATAGTATGATTAATAATGAGTTAGAAAATAAAAAATAATTAGATAAAATATATCAAAATAGTATTCTACTCATGATGAAATAAACAACAAATAAAAATATTAACAAATTAACAAATGTGTGTCTTAGAAATAATTTGAGAGACAATTGAAAAAATCGTACGAAAAAAAATAAATGTATAATTAAGGGTATGATAAGATAAAAAATACTTTAGAGATCTAAGCAAACTTTTTAAATATCAACATATATACTATATGATTGAGAAAGAATGAAAATTGTTTTAGCGAAACAATAGAGTTCTTCAAATAAAACAAAAATGAATAATAATAAGTAAAGATTTTTTTTTATATTACTTAGTAAATGAAATATTTAGACTATTAAACACTTAAATTGAGAGTATTAAACATTCTCACGTGAAAGGAAAATATATAATAAATAAAATATTAAAAAATAATATAAATATTCAAATTTAAGTCATAATTTTTTTTTAATTGACATACATCATTTTGAAATAATTACATAAATGTTATGATGAGATGAAAAATATATTGAAGATACGAATGAGTTTCATGACAAACCAAATAATTAGAATAAATAAAAATAGAAAGTATATATATATATATATATATATATATATGATTTCTTAATTAATTGTGAATAATTTAATAATTTAAATGG